>Ga0193725_1000035_pt1 | contig 46122 bp, 36 predicted proteins | sample H2a2metaG_FD_143058 | JGI IMG/M metagenome (GOLD analysis project Ga0193725, IMG submission 143058) | Soil microbial communities from a riparian zone of the East river system, Colorado, United States - H2a2 | ecosystem: Environmental > Terrestrial > Soil > Riparian zone | place: USA: East River... | reverse complement strand
GGAATGGTTGGCTGCCGCGGGATTCAGGGCGGGGGAGGTCGCCTGGCCCTATCCGGAGCGCATTCCCGCCGGCATCGCGATGAGCTACGGCTACTCGAACGAGGTCGTGCTCCCCATCGCGGTCACGGCGCCATCGGACCTGACGATCGGCCGCGACGTGACGCTGCGGGGCCACGCGAGCTGGCTCGTGTGCGAGAAGACCTGCATTCCCGAGGAAGCGCCGGTGGCCCTGACCCTGCCCGCCACGCGCGAGCCCTCACCGCCCGATCCGCGCGGCGCACCGCTGATCGCCGCCGCGCGCCGCGCCGTGCCGACCCCGAGCCCGTGGCCGGCTTCGTTCATCGCCACCGACCAGGCGGTGACGCTGACGGTGGCGGCGCCCGATCTGGTCCCCGCGCGCATCGAGGAGGCGTGGTTCTATCCCTCGCGCTGGGGCGCGATCGATCACGCCGGGCCTCAGCGGTCGACCACCAATGGATCCGGGATCACGCTGACCGTCGCGCGCGGGCCGCTGGCCGAGGCGGTGGCCGGGCCGATCGAGGGCGTGCTGGTCGTCGCGGAGCGGCTGGACGGCGTCGTGTCCCGCCAGGCGTTCGCGGTGCGCGCCGATCCGAGGGCGACCTCGACGGGCGCGCTGGCGCTCGTCTCCGCGCTGGCCCTCGCGCTCGCCGGCGGCGTCGTGCTGAACCTGATGCCCTGCGTGCTGCCGGTGCTCTCGGTGAAGGCGCTCGGCCTCGTCCACCACGCGGAGGCGCCGCCCGCGGCGCTCCGACGGCACGGCCTGGCCTACACGCTCGGCGTGTTGCTGTCGTTCGCCGTGGTCGCCGGCGTGCTGCTCGCGCTGCGCGCCGGAGGCGAAGGGCTCGGGTGGGGGTTTCAGCTCCAGTCGCCGCGCTTCGTGACCCTGCTCGCCTACGTGCTGTTCGCGCTCGCGCTCAGCCTGTCCGGCGTCATCGTCATCGGCGCGCGCTTCACCGGAGCCGGGCAGGGGCTTGTGGGGCGCGGCGGGTACGCGGGCTCGTTCTTCACGGGCGCGCTCGCCACCGTCGCCGCCACGCCCTGCACGGCGCCGTTCATGGGTGCTGCCGTCGGTTACGCCGTGACCCGGCCGTGGCCCCACGCCCTGCTGGTCTTCGAGGCGCTCGGTCTCGGGTTGGCGCTGCCCTATCTGCTGCTCACGCTGGTCCCGGCGTGGCGGCGCTTCCTGCCGAAGCCGGGGGCGTGGATGCGCCGGCTGCAGCAGCTGCTCGCGTTCCCGCTCTATGCCTCGGTGGCCTGGCTCGTGTGGGTGGTGAGCCGGCAGGCCGGCTCGCAGGGGGTCGCGATCGCGGCGATGGGTCTCGTGCTGATCGCGTTCGCCGCGTGGCTCGCCCAGACCACGCGCGAAGCGTCGGCGCCGTGGAGGCGGTCGGCCGCGGTGTGCGCGCTGGGGCTGGTCGCCGTCGCGCTCACGATCGCGCTGACGTCCACGTCAGCGCGCGCCCCGCTGAGCGCGCTGGAGGGCGGCGCCGAGCCCTTCAGCCCCCGGCGTCTGGCCGAGCTGCGCGCCGCCGGCACACCGGTGTTCGTCAACGTGACCGCGGCCTGGTGCATCACGTGCCTGGTCAACGAGCGGGTGGCGCTCCGGTCGCCGGCCGTCGCCGCGGTGTTCGCGCGCAAGGGCGTGGTGACGCTCAAGGCCGACTGGACCAACCGCGATCCCCTCATCACCCGTGTGCTCGGCTCGTTCGGTCGAAGCGGGGTGCCGCTGTATTTACTCTATCCGTCCGGTCCGGCTCCCGAGCCGACCGTGCTTCCCCAGATCCTCAGCGAAGGTATCCTGGTCGACGCGACCGAGAACATCTAAGGAGGCCTCATGCCGAACCTCAGCGTGACTCGTCGAACGTTCCTCGCCGGCACCGGCGTGGCGCTGCTCTCCCGAAGCGGCCTGCTGACACCGAGCCCGGCGTGGGCGGCCGCCAAGGTGGGCGTGGCCGCGCCGACGTTCAGCGCCGGCGCCACCAGCGGCAAGAACGTGGCCCTGGCCGACTACAAGGGCAAGGTCGTCGTCCTCGAGTGGACGAACCATCTGTGCCCCTACGTGCAGAAGCACTACGAGACCGGCAACATGCAATCGCTCCAGAAGGACGCGACCGGGGGCGGCGTGGTCTGGCTCACGATCATCTCGTCGGCGCCCGACACCCAGGGCTACGTGCTGGCCAAGGAGGCCGACGACCTCACGCGCACCCGCAACGCGAGTCCCTCCGCGGTGCTGCTGGATCCCAAGGGCGTGGTCGGCAAGATGTACGGGGCGACCAACACGCCGCACATGTACGTGGTCGACAAGTCCGGCACGCTCACCTACGCGGGCGCCATCGACGACAAGCCCACGACCCGCCGCAGCGACGTGCAGACCGCGCGGAGCTACGTCCGCGAAGCGCTGGCGTCGGTCGCCGCCGGCCAGCCCGTGAAGACTCCGGTCACGCGCGCCTACGGCTGCACGGTCAAGTACGACGCCTAGCGAACACCTGGGCCGCCGAACGTTCGTGCACGGCGCCGTGGTGGCTGGCGCCGTCTGGGCGTCGGGGGCGCCCGCGCTCGCGCAGGTGGCAGCCGCGGAACGGGCGGCGATGGCGGGCGCGGCGACGGCGTTTCTGTCGACGCTGTCCGTTGAGGCGCGGCGGCGGGCGAGGTTCGCGTTCGAGGACAAGGAACGCTTGAACTGGCACTACGTCCCGCGCCGGCGCGAGGGCTTACCCCTCAAGGACATGGCGGCAGGCAGCCGGACGGCGGCGCACGAGCTGATGAAGGTGAGCCTCAGCGCGGTCGGCTACGACAAGGCGGCGAACGTCATCACGCTCGAGGGCGTGCTCCGCCAGCTCGAGATGTTTGGTGGCCTGCTACGCGATCCCGACAACTACGCGCTGACCGTGTTCGGGTCGCCGGGGCCGGGGGCGCCGTGGGGATGGCGGATGGAGGGCCATCACCTTTCGCTGAACTTCACGCTGGTGCCGGGCAAGCCGATCGCGGTGACGCCGACGTTCTTCGGAGCGAATCCGGCCGAGGTCCGCTCGGGCCCGTCGAAGGGGCTGCGGGCGCTGGCGCGCGAGGAGGATCTGGGCCGCGAGCTGGCGCGCGGGATGGACGAGGGCCAGCGCCGGCGCATGGTGATCGCCGCCCAGTCGCTCGGCGACATCGTCCAGGGGCCGGGACGCACCGAGGCGCTGACGACTCCGGCGGGAGTGCCGGTGGCGGATCTCGACGGCGCTCAGCGCGAGCGACTGGTGCGGCTGGTCTCCGAGTACGCGCTCAACATGCGGGCGGACGTGGCCGACGAAGAGCTCCGTCGTCTGCGCGCCGCGGGGCTCGAGCGCGTGCACTTCGCGTGGGCGGGCTCGCTCGACCGGGGCCAGGCACACTACTACCGGATCCACGGTCCCACCGTGCTCATCGAGCTGGACAACACGCAGAACGACGCCAACCACGTCCACTCCGTCTGGCACGATCCCAAGAACGATTTCGGCGCCGACCTGCTGCGCGCTCACTACGATCACGGCCACGGACCTCGGAGGAGGGCGTCGCTCTAGGCCAGTCTCGGTACGTCGAAGCGGTACACGCGCGCGGTGGTGCCGCCCGCGATCTTGGCCTGCTCGTCTTCCGGCACGCCGGCGAGGATCTCCGCGATGATCTCCCGCGAGCGCGGGAAGGTCGACTCGCTGTGGGGATAGTCGGAGCCCCACATCATGTTGTCGACGCCGATCACGTCGCGCAGGCGGATGCCGAGGGCGTCTTCCTGGAAGCTCAGCACCACGTTGCGATGGAAGAAGTCACTCGGGCGCATCCCGTCCTCGAAGCGGTAGATGGCCTCCTCGTGACGCTCGCGATAGGTGTAGTCCATGCTGTCGAGCAGGTGCGGCGCCCACGACAGCTCGAACTCCACCACGGCCACGGTCAGCCGCGGGTAGCGCTCGAAGACGCCCGAGAAGATCAGATCGCACAGCGACGTGGCCGGCCCGAACGCCTTGGTCGCGCGGCTGCTCGCGTCGCGCAGGGTCTTGGGCCCGCTTCCGCGAATCTTTCCCTGACGTCGCGTCGCGGTGTGCAGGCTGAGCGGCATCCCGAGCGCTTCGGCCGTCGCCCAGAACGGCTCGTACTCGGGCTGGTCGTAGCGCCGATCGTCCAGCGGCAGCTCGCTGATCATCGCCCCGGCCAGACCGAGCTTCGCCGCCCGCTCCAGCTCGGCGGTCCCGTCGCGCACGTCGTCGAGGTTGATCATCGCGATGCCCTTGAGCCGCGAGGGATCCGTGCGACAGAACTCGGCAAGCCAGTCGTTGTAGGCGCGGAAGATCGCCGACATCAGCGCCCCGTCCTTCACGCGGAAATAGAACAGGCCCTGCGACGGGTACAGGACTTCGCCCGCGATCCCGTCGAGCCGCATGTCCGCGAGGTGCTGGTGCGGATCGTAGCCGCCGCGCGGCACGTCCTCGAAGCGCCCGCGGCCGGAAATGGTCTCGGGCGCCTCGAACCGGGCCCCGGCGTTCGAGATCAGCCCGATGCCGGAGAGGACCTGGTCCTTCTCGACGACGATCTCGTCGGACCCGTCGACCCGCTCGATCCGCGGCGCCCGATCGCGAAACGCGCGATCGATGCGCGTCGTCCACAGATCGGGCGGCTCGAACACGTGCGAGTCGGACGACAGGATCAGGCTCGGCGCCATCGGCATCACCCCTTGGCCCCGTGTCTCGCACGGCGGCCCCGCCCTGTCAACGGGCGCGGGTTGACGAGCGGACCGCCACGGGGTATGAACGCTAAAACCCAAAGAGGGTGATCCGGCCGCCGGAGGGAGACATCATGGCAAACAAGCCGTATGAGCGGATGCGCGCCTTCATCGTCACGCCGTTCGACAAGAAGCCGGACGCCGAGGGCCGGATCATCGACTTCGACGCCGTTCGCAAGCAGTTGATCGAGCCGGCGCTCGATCGGCTCGGGCTCACCGGACGCACGACCGGCGAGATCGTCAAGGCCGGGAACATCCACGCCGACATGTTCCAGCGGCTCCTCACCGCGGACCTCGTGGTGGCCGAGGTCTCCATCCACAACGCCAACGTCTTCTACGAGCTCGGCATCCGCCACGCCCTGCGCCCCCAGCGCACCTTCATGCTCCGCAGCAAGGGCGACAAGTATCCGTTCGACCTCGAGACGTACCGCTACATGACGTACGATCGCGAGGCCCCCGCCGCCGCCGTCGACGAGCTGGTGGCCGCCTTGCGGGCCACCCTGGACTCGACCGACCAGGACAGCCCCGTGTTCCGCAGCCTGCCCGGCCTCCGGGAGCAAGAGCACTCGCACTTCTTGCCCGTCCCCGTGGACTTCCGGGAGGAGGTCGAGCTGGCGCAGGCGCGGAAGCAGCGCGGTGACCTCAACCTGCTGGCCATGGAAACGCAGGGCTTCCAGTGGGGCGGAGAAGGGCTGCGCGTGGTCGGGCGGGCTCAGTTCAAGCTCAAGGACTACGCCGGCGCCCGCGAGACCTGGGAGAAGATCCGCGATGATCATCCGGACGACAAGGAGGCCTGCATTCTCCTCAGCAGCATCTATCAGCGACTGGGCGATCTCACCCGGTCCGATCAGATGCTGAAGCGGGTCCTCACCCATCCGGACACCACGCCGTACGAACGGGCGGAGGCGTACACGCTGATGGGGCGGAACGCCAAGACGCTCTGGATCGCGGACTGGGAGGGAGACGACAAGAATCCCATCCCGGCGCAGGTCCGTCCGCAGAACGCGCTGCAGTCGCGCTACCTGGAGGAATCGTTCTCGCTCTGCGAGAAGGGGTTCGGCGAAGACCTCAACCACTTCTACTCCGGGTTGAACGCGCTCGCGATGCTCAAGGTGCGGATCGACCTGGCGACCCAGCTGGGCGCGGTCTGGTCCGAGGGCTTTGAAGACGACGACAAGGCCGCGGCCGCGCTCGCCGCCCTCAACAGGCAATTCAACACCCTCGCCCCCAGCGTCGCGCTCTCGATCACCGCGGCCAAGGAGCGGCTGAAGCGCGAGATCGACGCCGCCAAGGATCCCGGCCAGCGGGGCTCGAAAACCGACGAGCTGAACTGGGCCATGATCAGCGAGGCCGACCATGGCTGTCTCACGTCGAAGCGGCCCAACCTCGTGAAGACCGCGTATCGCAACGCCCTCAGCGGCGTCGCGGATTTCTACAGCGATGCCGCCTTCCGGCAGCTGGTCCTGTACAAAGCGCTCGGCGTCCTCGGGGACAATGTCGCGGCCGCGCTCGAAGTGGCTCAGCCCAAGCCGAATCCGCCCAAGCCGGCGGTGCCGCACGTCCTCGTCTTCACGGGCCACCGCATCGACGACCAGGACCGCGAGGCGAAGGGCTTGGGCAAGCGCTTCCCCCGAAACATGGAGGCCACCGCGCGCGAGGCCGTCAAGGCGGCCGTCAGCAAAGAGCTGGCGCTGGCCGGCGGCCAGGTCGTCGGGGTCGCGGGCGGGGCGAGCGGCGGGGACATCATCTTCCACGAGGTCTGCGCCGAGCTGAACACCCCGACGCTCCTGTACCTGGCCCTGCCTCGCGACCAGTACCTCGTCGAGTCCGTGCAGGGCGGAGGGCCGGACTGGATGCTCCGCTTCAACACCCTCCACGACGCCCGCGAGCGCTTCGAGCTTTCGCGCTCGACCGAGCTGCCGCGCTGGCTCCGGGAAAAGGCCGGCTACAACATCTGGCAGCGCAGCAACCTGTGGATCCTGAGCAACGCCCTCGACAAGGCAGAGGGCGGGAGCCACCTGACCCTCATCGCGCTCTGGAACGGCAAGCAGGGCGACGCCGCTGGCGGCACCGAGGACATGGTCTCGCAGGCCCAGCGGCGAGGGGCCCGCACCATCATCCTGCCGACCGAGAAACTCTTCGGCCTGGACGGCGGATGAGCCGGTGCGTCGGCGTCACTCCCGCGCGTGGCGGCGGACGAAGTCCTCGTCGACCGTGATGCCGAGGCCGGGGCGATCGGGGATCTCGACCTGGCCGTCGACGACCGGGAATTTCTCGTGGACCAGCTCGTGGAGCAGGGGGTTGGCGCCGAGCGAGTATTCGAGGATGAAGCCGGCGCTCTGACTCGCGGCGAGCGCGAGGCCGGCCGCGAAGGCCGGCGCGCCCGACCAGAGGTGGGGGGCCAGTCTCAGATTGAAAGCGGATGCGATCGCCCCGATGCGTGCGCCTTCGGTGAGGCCGCCGGCGATGGCGCGGTCGGGCTGCAGGATGTCGGCGCCGCGCAGCTCGGCGATCTCGCGGAAGTCGTGACGGGTGAACTCGCTCTCGCCGGTGGAGATCGGCATCGACGTCGCCCGCCGCACCTCGGCGAGGCCGATCTTGTCGTCGGCCGTCACCGGCTCTTCGAGCCAGTAGAGGTCCTGGTCCTCGACCATCCGGCAGAACGTCTTCGCTTCGGCGACGGTCCAGGTGCCGTGGGCGTCGGCCATCAGCTTGACGTCGGGGCCGAGCGCGCGGCGTGCGGCCCGCACGCGGGCGGCCGAGCGATGCGGCTCGCCGTCCATCACGCCGACACGCATCTTCACCGCGCTGAAGCCGCCTTGCTCGATGTATCCGAGCAGCTGCTCGCCGATGTGCGCTTCGTCGGCCCAGCCGCCTGACGCGTACGCGGGCATCCGCTCGGCCCGACGGCCGCCGAGCAATCGCCACACCGGCGCGCCGAGCGATTTGCCGAGAATGTCCCAGAGCGCCAGATCGACGCCCGCGATGGCCGAGATCGAGAGCCCGCGCCGCCCGAGCTGGGGCAGCACGTGGCCGCGGTCGAGCGCATAGCCCTCGCGCGGGGTGTTGTACATCACGTCCCACAGCCGGCTGATATCGCGTGGATCCTGTCCGAGCAGCAGCGGGGCGAAGTCCCGGTTGACGATCGCGGCCAGTCCGTACGCGGACGACGCGCTGCCCACGCCGGCCTTCGCCTCGCCCCAGCCGACGTGGCCCGCGTCGGTGTCGATCTTCACGATCACCGAGTCGAACGAGGCGATCTTGCCGAAGTCGCTCACGTGCTGGCGCTCGGGCGGGATCGGCACGTGCACCCAGGTCGCGCGGACGTCCGTGATCTTCACTTGATGTACCCCGTCGTCAGAAGATATTCCGCGGTGAGCACCGCCCCCTTGGCCGCGCCCATCTTGGTGTTGTGGGAGACCAGCACGTACTTGATGCCGTGGTCCAGCGCGTCGTCCTCACGGACGCGGCCCACGCTCGTGGTCATGCCGCCGTCGGCGTCGCGGTCGAGCCGCGGCTGCGGCCGGAACGGATCGTCGTGGACGGTGATCAACCGCCGCGGCGCCGAGGGCAGCCCGCTCAGCCCGCCGTCGAACTCGCGGAATGCCGCCTCGACGTCCCGCGGCGTCGCGCGGCGGCCAAGCGAAACCGTCACCGCTTCGGTATGTCCCTCGGTGACGGCGGCGCGCGTGCACGTCGCGCTCACCGGAAACGTCGTCGGCGCGACGCCGTCCGCGCCCATCAGGCCCAGGATTTTCCCGGTCTCTCTCGCGACTTTTTCTTCCTCGCCGGGGATGTAGGGGATCACGTTGTCGAAGATGTCGAGGGCCATCACGCCGGGCGAGCGTCCCGCGCCCGACACGCCCTGCATCGACGTCATGATCACGCGCTCGATCCCGAAGCGGTCGAGCAGCGGCTTGAGGGTGACCACGAGCCCCATGGTCGTGCAGTTCGGCAGCGGGACCACGAATCCCGACCAGCCGCGCAGCTTGCGTTGTCGGTCGATCAGGGCCGCGTGCCCATGATTCACGCCGGGCACCATGATCGGCACGTCGTCCTCGTAGCGGAAGGCAGAGGCGGTGCTGAGCACGGCCGTCGTCTTCGCGTAGCGGGGCTGCAGCACGCGCGCGGCGTCCGATTCGACCGCCGAGAACACCACGTCGATCCCGTCGAGATCGAGCCCTTCGCCGTTCTCGACGCTGAGGTCGAGCATGCGTGCCGGCGGTGGCTCGACGCACCACCAGCGCCGGGCGCCGCTCTTCTCGTCGCGGATCGCGTCCGCGTACGTCTTGCCGGCCGAGCGCTCGGACGCCGCCAGCCTGGTGACCTCGAACCAGGGATGCCCGTCGAGCGCGACCAGGAACTGCTGGCCCGCGATGCCCGTCGCTCCCACGACCGCGCACCGCTTCCTGGTCATCGCCCCACCTCCGCGACGTCGCTGATCATCTCATCCAGATCACGAACCAGCGCCGGCGAGATCCGGGTGAGCGGCAGCCGGCACTCGGGGGAGCCGATCAGCCCGGCGCGCCACAAGCAGTGCTTGACGGGCATGGGGTTGGGCTCCTTGAACAGCAGCGGGATGAGCGTCTGGAGCCCCGACCAGAGCGAGCGGGCGCCGTGGTGGTCGTTGGCGGCCATGCGCTCGTACACCGCGATGAAGGTCTTGGTCTCCAGGTGCGCGGAGGCGAGGACGCCGCCGTCGCCGCCATGGGCGAGCATCGTGTAAAAGTACGCGTCCTCGCCGGTCAGCACCGAAAAGCCCTGGGGCCTCTGCCGCAAGAGCGCGAGCGACTGGGCGACGTCGCCCGACGAGTCCTTGACGCCGGCGATGTTGGGCAGCTCGGCGAGGGCGAGCAGCGTGTCGTTGGCGAGGTTGACCCCGGTGCGGTAGGGAATGTTGTAGATCAGGATCGGGCGATCGGTCGCTTCGGCGACGCGCGTGAAGTGCTCGCGCAGGCCGTCCTGGCTCGGACGGTTGTAGTAGGGACACGTGGCGAGCAGCCCGTCGATCCGATGGCGCTCGAGCCGCGTGACGGTCTTGACGACCTTGCGCGTGTCGTTGCCGCTCACCCCGACCACGATCGGCACGCGACCGTTCACCGCCGCCACCGTGCGCTCGATCAGTTTCTCGGACTCGGCCTCGTCGACGGTGGGGCTCTCTCCCGTCGTGCCGAGCGGGATGATGCCGGACACCCCGGCGCGCACGTAGTGGTCGATCAGCCGCTCGTAGCTCGTGTGGTCGATCTCGCCGCCGGCGAACGGCGTGACGATGGGGAGCCACACTCCCGAAAATCTCGCTCGCATATCTCGCCATTCCTTTCTGCGGCTCGCCTCGGATGGCGGGGCCCCAGCCCCGCGACATCCTGCGGCTCGCAATACGCTCGTCCCCACAACGCACGAGGCCCGCGACCGGTGGTGGTCGCGGGCCTCGTGGGTCCGAAGACGTCGTCGAGTGGATCAGGTCCGGGCGCGCGCCACCGCTGTCGCTGGGCGTCCCGTGGTCCGGGACCCCAGCTGACCCTTGCAGCACGTACGCTTCACCCGGCGCCTCATGTGTCAGCGAGCGTAGCCAACGGCCCCGCGGGGTGTCAAGTGACGTCAGGGTCGACGATCCGGCGAATTGCGTGTATGTACGTCAGCGACCGGAGCCTCGAGGTCGGTCGAGGAGGACGACGATGTCGGCCCATGATCATGACGACGTTCGCGAGATGGCGCCCCGTTCGCCGACGCGGCGCCAGATGCTTCGCGGCCTGGGGGCGATCGGCGCGATGACGGCGCTGTCCGCGTGTGCGACGGGGAGCGTCAAGAGCGGGAGCGCCGCCGGGGAGATGCCGGACTCCATCGCGGCGGCGGCCAAGGGCCTGCGTGACCGCCGGTGGAGCGTGACCGAGCTCACGAAGGCCTACCTGAAGCACGCCAAAGCGCTCCAGCCGAAGCTGAACGCGTTCATCACCCTGTCCGAGGAGGCCGCGCTGGCGAGCGCCGCCGAGCTGGAGGGCGACTTCGGCCGCGGGCGAGTCCGGGGGCCGCTGCACGGGATTCCCGTCGTGTACAAGGACAACTTCGACACCGCCGGCATGCTGACCACGATGGGTTCCGAGTTCTACAGCAAGCGGATCGCGCCGAGCGATGCCGAGGCCGTGCGCCGGCTGAAGGTCGCCGGCGCGGTCACCCTCGGCAAGACCAACATGAACGAGTTCGCCGCCGGCGTTGCCGGACGCAACAAGTTCTACGGCGATGTGGTCAACCCCTGGGACGCTAGCCGTTGGCCGGGCGGCTCGTCGAGCGGAACCGGCGTGGCCGTGGCCGCGGGGCTCTGCCTGGGCGGGCTCGGGACGGATACCGGGGTGTCGGTCCGCGGGCCCGCGAGCTGGCTCGGCCTCGTCGGGGTGCGTCCCTCGTACGGGCGCGTGAGCGTCAGGGGAACGTTCCCGCGAGCGTACAGCTTCGACACGGTTGGCCCGCTCGCCCATACCGTCGAGGACGCGGCGATCCTGCTGAACGCGATCGCCGGCCATGATCCGCTCGACCGATACGCGAGACCCTCGGCGGCTGAGGATTTCACGGCTGACCTGAACGCCGGAGTTCAGGGACTGCGCCTCGGCGTCGTCGAGGACTTCACGTACCGCAACGTCGATCCCGAGGTCGGGCGCGCGGTGCAGGCGGCGGTGGATCAGCTCGGGAAGCTCGGCGCGAGCATCAAGACCGTCAAGATCCCCCTGCTCAGCGGAAAGATCGATTTTCGATATCCGCTGACGATCCTGCTCTACGAGTTCAACCAGATCCTGGGCGACACGTTCCGCGCGACGGCGGACAAGCAACAGTTCGGGCCGGTCGTTCATGCCAACATCGCGCAGGGCGAGAGGATCAGCAAGGCGACGTACGACGCGGCGATCCAGCAGCGGCCCCGCGAGATCGCCGAGATCAAAGAGGTGTTCAAGGATGTGGACGCGTTCGTGACCCCGACTCACCCGTTCGTCGCACCCCTCTTGACCGTGGACGCCGAGGGCAACCCGGGCGTCCGTCAGTTCACGGTGCCGGTCAGTTTCACGGGATTCCCGGCCATTTCGGTGCCGTGCGGCTTCAGCGCCGCAGGGTTGCCGATCGGTCTGCAGATCGTCGCGAACGATTTCGGGGAGCGGTCGATGTTTCGGATCGCGGCCGCCTACACGCGGGCCACCCAATTCCAGGGGCGACGACCGCCGATCTACGCGAAGGCGACACCGTGACCCCCGAGGCCCGCGAACACCGAGGGGGTGCTCGCGGGCCTCGTGGGCTCTCGAGGTTGGGTCAGGGGAGATTCGCGCAGATGGCGACGACGAAGATCGTGTCCCCGACGCCGATCGTCTGATTCGTCGTGGTGAAGCCGATCGGCGCATTCGACGTCAGATCCTGAGGGTAAGGGATCGCGGCGAAGTCCTGAAGCGGAACGGTCGGATCGGCGACTGTCCGATAGGCACCGCCGCCGGTCGCGATGTCCCCCGCGGTGCACAGCGCGACCGGTGGGGGATTGAGCTGACACACGGCGGCTCCGGAGCAGTTGAAGGTGGTCGTCACCTTGTAGAAGCCGAGCACGCCTGCGGGTCCGGCTGGTCCGGCAGGCCCGGCTGGCCCTGCGGGTCCGGCCGGCCCAGTGGCTCCGGTCGATCCTGCTGGTCCTGCGGGTCCTGCCGGTCCAGCCGGCCCAGCCGGGCCCGCGGGTCCTACCGGTCCTGGAGGTCCCGCCGGTCCGGTCGAATTCCAGCTGATCTGCGTCTCGTTCGGCGAGCAGCTGCCCTTCGGTGACGTGCCGACGGCCACGCGCGTGATCGAGCCGCCGTTGTTGAGGCATCCCGTATAGGTGTCGGCCTCGGCGCGCCCGGACGTCAGCCCGCCCAGCACGGCGGCGATGGCGAGCGTCCCGATGGTTGCGACCACGCGTGACATCGTCGGTCTGGTCATCCCGTCCTCACTTGCCTTCCTCGACCTTCTCGAAGTCGGTGCGCTCGTAGACCGGCAACCCCTGAAGATGCCGGCGCAGGCAGTCGAGCCCGAGCTCGACCGCGCCCAGACGCACCCACTCGCGCCCGCCGAGGATGCGGCTGCGGCGCGAGGCCACCTCGTCGTCGGTGGCGATGGCCAGACAGATCGTCCCGCCGAACTCGATCCGATCCGGACCGTCGTCGAGGTCGACCAGCACGGCCAGCGCGTGAGTCGTCCCGCACTCGCGGCGGGCCGCGCGGGCCACGGCCTCGGCGGTCTCGCGCGTCAGGTCTCCGGCCGGCGGCGCCTCGTCGAGACCCACCGCCTTGAACACCTCGGCGAGATCGCGCGAGATCACACCCCGCTTGACGATCGTCTCCGCGCCGGGCAGGTGACCCACGCGCGCGGCGATCTGGCCGCTCGTGAACATCTCGACGATGGCCAGCGAGCCCTTGCGGTTCTGCAGCTCGCCGAGCACCACGCCCTCCAGCGTGCCGTCGTCCTCGGCCATGATGAAGTTGCCCAGGCGCTTGCGGACTTCCCGCTGCACCGGCTCCAGCTTGGCGCGGATGTCGTCCATGTCGCGGCCGCGGACGGTGAGCTTGGTCTCGAGCTGCGGGTAGTGCGCGCGGAAGCCGAGCTTCACGCTGCCGTCCGTCACGAGGTCTTCCACGCCGGCCAGCATCGCGTCGACGTGCGACTCGCCCAGTCCGTACGAATGAAAGCGCTTGAGATGGATCGCGGTCTGCATGCCGCTCTTGGCGAGCAGGCGGGGAACGATCTGCTCCTCCAGCATGCGTCGCAGCTCGCGCGGCACGCCGGGCGTGAACATGAAGCGGGCCCGGCCGATGTCGACGGCGAAGCCGCACGCGGTGCCGATGGGGTTGTCGATGATCTCGGAGGTCGACGGCAGCATGGCCTGCTTGCGGTTGTTGGGCGTGATCGTTCGGTTGCGCCGGCGGAAGAAGTCTTCCATCCGGGCCAGCCACTCTTCGTTGAGCACCAGCTCGACGCCCGCGGCCTGGGCGGCGATCTCCTGCGAGAGGTCGTCCACGGTGGGCCCGAGGCCGCCGTTGACGATGACCGCGTCTGCGCGCTCGCCCGCGAGCTTGAAGGCCAGGAGCAGGCTCTCGCGATCGTCGCCGACCGTGGTCTCCCACTGGACCGAGAGCCCCACGTCCTCCAGCTTCTGGCTGATGTAGCTGAAGTTGGTGTTGACGATCTTGCCCGTCAGCACCTCGTCGCCCGTGCAGATCACCTCGATGCGCATGCGCTCTCCTCATGGGGCCCGAAGTGGCCGCCACCGCGACAGGATCATACACGCGACCACCGTGTTCGCGCGCCCGAGGGTATGATCGCGGACCGGAGGGTTTATGCGCGACGATCTGCCGCTGACGGGCTTCACCATCGTGGATCTCACCCGCGTGCTCGCGGGGCCGTACTGCACGCGCTTGCTCGCCGATCTGGGGGCGCGCGTGATCAAGATCGAGCGGCCGGGAGTGGGCGACGACCAGCGGCGGAGCTATCTGCAGCTCGAGCCGGGACGCCGCGACCAGAGCACGTACTTCGTCCGCGTGAACGCCGGCAAGGAGAGCGTGGGCGTCGACCTCCAGCGTCCGGAGGGGCAGGCCATCGTCCACGACCTGGCGAGGATCGCCGACGTGGTCGTGGAGAACTTCATGCCGGGAGTCGTCGCCAAGCTCCGCTGCGACTACGACACGCTCCGCGCCATCAAGCCCGATCTCGTCTACTGCTCGATCTCCGGCTTTGGCCAGACCGGTCCGTGGCGCGAGCGCCCGGCGTTCGCCCACGTCATCAACGCGTTCTCCGGGATGATGCACCTCGACCAGGGCGAGCACGCGGCGCCGAGCTCGTCGAACCTCCAGGCCGCCGACGTGCTGGCGGGAACGCATGCCTCGATGGCCATCGTCAGCGCGCTGCTCCGCAAGGGCCGCACGGGAAAAGGCGCCCACATCGACGTGTCGATGCTGGAGGCGCTGGTGGCCGCCGACAGCGTGACGTACGCCGCCGTGCTCAACGGCGGAGAGGAGTACGGCAGCCCGCGGCCGGGGATGATCGTGGCCCCGGTGGGCGGCCGCCACCTGGCCATGCAGTTCGTGGGCTCCGATCAGCTCTGGCCGCGCATGCTCGAGCTGATGGGCCGCCCCGACCTGGCGAAGGATCCGCGCTTCGACGACAGCGAGAAGCGCCGCAAGAACTGGCTCGAGCTGCGCACGATCGTGGACGCGTGGCTGGCCACGTATCCGACCGTGGAAGCCGCGCTTCGTGCGCTGTCGGGGGCGCGCATTCCCTGCGCGCCCGTCCTGCGCCCGGCCGAAGTCGTCGCGTCGCCCCATCTGGCCGAGCGTCAGTTCTTTCCGACCGTGTCGCATCCCGCACGCGGCGACGTGCGGGTGACGGCCAGCCCCTATCATCTCGACGGCGCCCCCATGCATCCCCAGAGCGGGGCGCCGTATCGCGTCGGCGAGCACACCCGCAAAGTCCTCGCCGAGATCGACTACTCCACCGACCGCATCGACGCGCTCCAACGCGCGGGTGTCATCGGGGTGGCGTAGCCCGCGCTCGTTGCAAACCGTGCCCACAATACGCGCGGGGTTCAGATCACGGGAGGGATGCATGCGACTCAGCCTCGCCTACGAGATGCAGCGGCCGACGGTGGACGATCACGCGGTCATCGAGGAAACGCTCGAGCAGTGTCTGCTCGCCGACGAGATGGGCTTCGATACCGTCTGGTTCGTCGAGCACCACTTCCTCACGAGCTTCTCGATGTCGCCGTGCCCGGAGGTCATCTTCGGCGCGCTGAGCCGGCTCACCAAGCGCATCCGGCTGGGGTTCGGCGTGGTGATCCTGCCCTATCACCATCCCGTGCGGGTGGCCGAGCGCGTGGCCATGGTCGACCACATGTCCGGCGGACGCGTGGAGTTCGGCACCGGCCGCTCCGCGCCCTACGAGCAGATGGGCATGGGCATCGACCCGCGCAACACCCGCGCGATGTGGGAAGAGTCGCTGCGCATGATCCCCAAGGTCTGGGAGGACGGGCTCTTCTCGTGGGAGGGACAGTTCTGGAACGTCCCGCCGCGCGAGGTGCGGCCGAAGCCCTACCAGAAGCCGCATCCGCCGATCTGGGTCGCCGCGCTCCAGCCCCAGACGTATCACCTCGCCGCCGAGCTCGGCATCGGAGTGATGGCGCTCAGCGTGGCGGCGCCTTCGTATCTCGCCCCGCACATCAAGGAATACAAGGAGCGCGTGCGCCAGGCGAAGCCGGTGGGCAAGACCATCAACGATCAGTGGCTGAGCGCGACCATGGGTCTGTGCGACGCGGACAACCACGCGGCGCGTGAGATGGCCGCCAAGTCGCTGCGCACGTTCTTCGGGCCGGACCGGCCGTATCTCAAGGACCAGACCCATCTCTACGAGCAGCTGGTCGCGTCGTGGGGCGGGGTGCCGGAGCACCTGACCGCGAACTTCGCCCGCTATCTGAAGACCGAGGGCGGCACGGGCGAAGCGCCCGCGGTCGATCTCTCCGGAGGGTCCGGACAGATCGCGGCGGCGCTGTGGAACCAGATCGACGCCGACACGCTGACCGAGCGCGGCGTGCTGGTGGCCGGCGACCCCGAGAGCTGCCTGCGCAGCATCGCCATCCACGAGGAAGCGGGCGTCGACGAGCTACAGTTCCTGATGGCGACCGAGTCCGTCCCCCACGACAAAGTGATGTCGTCGATCGAGATGTTCGGCAAGCACGTCATCCCCGAGCTGAAGAAGAAGGCGTCACGTTAACAGGAGGATCATCATGGCCAGGATCAGGCACATCGCCATCCGCACTCCGGACCCCGAGAAGACCGCGGCGTTCTACAAGGACGTGTTCGGCCTGAAGGAGGTCGGCCAGGCCCGGACGGGCTGCTACCTGTCCGACGGCCACATCAACCTGGCGATCCTCAAGTCGCGCGACGAGGGCGGCGAGGAGAGTCCGCGCGACGCCGTCGGCTACGCGGGCATCCATCACCTCGGCTTCATGGTCGACAACGCCGAGGAGACCTACGAGAAGCTCGAGGCCGCCGGGGCCAAGCCCATGACGCCCCGGGCCGACCAGCCGAAGAACCACTTCAGCGGCTCCGGCCCCCGCTCCTACTACGAGGTCAAGTACCGCGGTCCCGACGCCCAGGAGATCGACGTCACCGAGAGCGGCTGGATCGGCATCGAGTAGTCAGCGCCACTTCTCCTCGGTGGCGCTCGACCGCTGCGCCGAGGTGAGCGTGCGCGGATCCTCGATGTCGACGGTCAAGTGCTCGGTCGGCTTGGGCGTCGCGGTCACCAGGCCGACCCCGTCGGGCGAGTGAAAGCGATGCCACGTGCCTTGCGGCACGACGACCATCGTCCCGGCGCTCACGGGGTAGGACTTCGGACCGTCCTCCGTGATGATGTGCAGCGTCGCCGAGCCCTCGACGATCTGCACGAGCTCGTCGCCGTTGGGATGACGTTCCCACGCGCCGTCGCCGGAAAACTTGGCGCTGTAGATGTTGCCGTCGCGAAACGGCGCCAGCGTGGCGAAGCCCCCGCTCGCCTTCCGGTCCGCCTCGGTCGTCTCCGGGGTGCGCCCGCGCAGCAGCGACAACTTGGAGAACTCCGCCTTGAGATCCAGGATCGTGATCATGATGCCCTCCCCATCGCCGGCACAGATGATACCAGGCGCGAGTTTGGCCACGATCTCTCGCGCGGGACTGATCCGCGACGGCGACAGGTGGCCACGCTCGAGAACTGACGCGTCAGGCGCGCGGGCCGGCCCCGCTCCGGCCGGCGATGACGCGCTCGAGCTCCGGGACGAGGTCGGCCCGATCGAGCGCCCGCTCCAGTAGTCGCAGGGTGTCACGGATCGCGTCGACATCGAGGTCGGGTTGCGCGCGGACGATGCTGGCGACGTCCTCAACGTCCCGCGGCCGGCCGGCGAGAATCTTCATCGCAACCAGATCCTCGGCAGAGACCACGGGTACGGCCACGTCACCGACTCGACGCTCGATCGCCCGCGCGAAAAACAGGTCTTCCAGTCCCGGCCCGGCCAGCACGATGTCGAGCGGCATTCGCGAGGGCACGTGCAGCAGCGGAATCACGCTGGTGGCCTTGACGAATCCGTCGGCGTCGGCGACGCGCAGTTCGAAACCCGAGCGAGAGAGCGCATCGACGAGCTCACGGCTCGACTTCGTGCCGAGCTCGACGGTGACGTCGACATCCGCGCTGAGGCGGGCGGAGCCGTGAAGGATTGCGGCCTGGGCGCCGAACAGAAACCAGCGGACGCCGAGCGCGCCGAGCCCCCGCGCGAGGTCGGCGAGAAGATCAGCGACCGGCTGCGGCGAGGAAGACACCGGCGGCACGATCGATCATGCGCTTGAGCGCGATGTGGTGAGCCAGGTCTTCTTGGCGCTCTGCGTCGGTCGGCCAGTCCGGATTGACCTGCCGCATATGAATCCAGAGGGCCTGGGACGCTTCGAAGGTGGCCAGAGGGCTTTCCGACAACTCGCGCGCCCAGTGCGCCTGCTTCTGGGCCTCGGCGGCCGGCCACGGGCGATGCGCGTAAGCGCGCAGATCGTCGTCGCGCACCCATCCAGTATAGCGGCGCTTGTCCGCAGGCGCTGAATCGTCTATAGCTGAAGGCATCGATTCCGAAGGAGGCGGCCATGGCGCGCGAATACAACGTGATCGACGCTGACGGACACGTGCTGGAGCCGGTCGACATGTTCGAGAAGTACATGGATCCGGCTTACCGCGACCGGGCTCCGCGGATGATCGTGGACACCGACGGCAAGGAGCGGCTGCTCATCGAAGGGAAGATCCTCGGCAGCCCCAAGGGCCTGGGCGCCCTCGGCGGCGTGGGCGCGCGTCAAGGGACCATCGACGACGTGACCATGAAGTACGTCGAAGGACGCAAGGGCGGGTTCGACCCGCACGCGCGCATCGTGGACATGGACCTCGACGGCATCGACGCCGCGTTCCTCTACCCGAGCATCGGCCTCTTCAGCGGTGCGGTCACCGAGCCGGCCCTTGCGGCCGCCATGTGCCGCGCGTACAACCGCTGGCTCGCCGACTACTGCGCGCCCTATCCCGACCGGCTCTTCGGAGTGGCCATGCTGCCGATGCAGTCGATCCCGCTGGCCATCGAGGAGATGCGCTTCGCGCGCAAGGAGCTCGGCATGCGCGGAGGCTTCCTGCGCCCTAACCCGTACAACGGCCGCATGCTGCACCATCCCGACTACCGCCCGTTCTGGGCGGAGGTCCAGGATCTCGATTGCTCCATCGGTCTGCACGAGGGGGCCAGCGGCGGCATGCCGCAGGTGGGGGTGGACCGGTTCGAGAAGCGTGGCGCGCGTCACATCATCTCGCACACGATGGAAATGATGCTGGCCGCGCTCAGCGTCATCTGGGAAGGCGTCTGCGAGCGCTACCCGCGCGTGCGCATCGGCTTCATGGAATCCGGCGGCGGCTGGATCGCGCCGTGGCTCGACCGGATGGACCGCCACTTCGACGACGTGGGGTTCAACGACTCCGGCCTGACGATCCGCCCGACCGAGCTGTTCCAGCGCAACTGCTGGATCTCCTTCGAGCCCGTCGAGGGCAACCTGTCGGTGCTCGCCGAGTACATCGGTCCCCACAAGATCCTCTGGGCCACGGACTACCCGCATCCCGACGGCTTCTTCCCGGGCGCCCCGAAGCTCATCGCCGCCCGCCCCGAACTGTCCGCGGAGACCAAGCGCCAGATCCTCGCCGGCGGCGCCAAGGGCTTCTACGGCCTGGAGTGACAACGTGGGGGGCCCGACCTCGGGCCCCCCAACTCTCGTCAGCGGACCTTGGCCGCGGCCACGATCTCCCGTGCCTTGCCGACGAAGAGGGCGGCATTGACCGCCGAGACGCCCGCGCCCTTGAGCGCCTGCGTGACTGCGGCAGGATCCGCGGCCGCCAACGTCTGAACCGTGTCGATCCCGCTCTCGACGAGCCGCTGAACTCGCGCTGGGCCGAGACCACGTATCGCGGTCAGCGGAGGCAGCGCGAGATCAGGGCGGAAGATCGCACGGAGACCGCCGGGCATCACCCCGATCCCGGCCGGGCGCAGACGTGCCGACAGGATCGGATGGGACAGCGGTGGCGCGGCGGCCAGGAGCGCGCCGCCTGGCCGCAGGAGCTCGGCGCCGCACGACTGACAGCGGCCCACGACGACCGGCCGCCGGCTGCGGGTCAGCGCAACTGATGGCCCCACCAAGGCGCGCTCGGTGCCGCAACAGGGGCAGAAGCAGCCGTCCTCCGACGTGCCGTCCGTTCCGTGCGGAGGCGTGGGCGAGCACAAGCCTGTGGCGGGAACCGCGGGCGGTGGCGGGGCCACGCGGTCGTACGCGAGCCGCCAGTCCGACACCGTGAGCACGCCTGGCGCCTCGGCGAGGAAGGTCGCCGGCACGACCGTCGTCTTCGACAGCTGCGCCGACAGGTTCCGGACGTCCTGCGTCGATCCGGGCGGCAGGATGAGATGTAGCTCCGCGCGGGTCGCTTCGGCCGGTGCCGCGATCGTGGCCGCGACCCTTTCGAACGTCGCCTCGGCCATGGGGAGGACGTCGGGCGGCGCGGCCGCCGTGCCGTCCCGGCGAAGCCACCGCAGCTCGAGCCGCGGCGCCCCGTCCGCTCCGGGCCCGGCCTGCGCGCGTCCTCGAAGCTCGAGGGTGATCGACGCGCCCGGCGTCGGGACGTCGATCGTCTGCGCGAGGTCGAGCACGTCACCGCCACCGTTCCGGACCTGCACCGCGTCATCGCCCGCGACCACGGCGGCCGCCGTCCCGCCGCTCGGGGTCAGCGTCCAACCGATCGGCCGGCGTTCCCGGGCCATGCGGAGATCGCCGTTTTCGAGCGCGTTGGCGGTCGCGCGTAGCGAGACGTTTGTGACGACGGCCCCGCCCGGCGGCGGCACCGTGAAGCGAACTTCGACTTGGGTCGTCCCGGGCGGACCGATCAGCCGCGCGCGATGCTGAATCAGCCGTGGTTCGCGGGCGGAGGGCGTGACCGGGTTCGTCGGCTCTGCCTCGAGACGCGCGATGGGAACGGGGTCGGTGCGCAGCAGATTGCAGGCGTCGCCGCGCCAGAACAGCTCGGCCACCGCGTCGGAGTCGCGCGACAGCCCGAAGAACGAAAATTCGTACGGGCAGCCCGGCGCCGCGGGCGCGATCTGCGAGAGTGACGTGGTCGTCGCGGCCTGCGCGTCGTCCCTTGGAAGCGTGCCCAGCAACGACCCGATGTGGAACGGCGCCGACAGCCCGATGGGCGCGGCCGATCCCGACGTGAGGGCCCACTCCGTGGGCACCCGCGCGCCCACCTGGATCGAGATCGCTCGGGATTGGAGCGAGGTCACGGCGGAAGTGGCGTTGTCATTGGCGTCGCGCAGATACAGGACGTCGCCGCCGGGCGTGAGCGCCATCTCCAGCGGGGCGGTCTGGAGGACCATGGTATCGAGGATCTTTAGGGTATCGACGTCGACCACCGCCAGCGCTCCCTGACCCGCCGTCACGCTCTCACCCGCCGCGTACACTCGGCCGCCTTCCGGCGCGACCGCGAGGGCGGCGGCGCGCACGCCGACGTCGACCGTCCTGGCGCCGTCGGCGCTCGTCGTGTCGAGCAGGCTCAACGTGTGGTCGCCGAGGTTCGCCACGACGACCCGACGACCGTCCGGGGTCAGCGCAATCGCGCTCGGCGTGGGGCCCACGGCGACGGCGGGGCCGGCGGACGCGAGATTCTCGGCGTCGAAGACACGGACCTCGCCGGTGTCGCCCGCGTCGTGCTTGACCACAACGACCCACAGGGCGTCGCCGTCGGGCGCCACCGCGAGAGCGACGGGCTCGTGCTGTTCGGCCAAGAGGCTGGCGCCCGTCGACGCATCCGCGATCGTGAGCTCACCGGTGACGGCCCGTTCCAGCGCGACGGTGTCGACGGCGCGCACCGCGCTCTTCTTCGCCGGCGAGTACTCCAGGATGAACAGCCGGCGCCCATCGGGGCTCAGAGCTGCCGCCCGGGCCGCCGTCCCGAAATTCGCGGCCCCCAGCTCGCGGTGCGCCAAGGTATCCACGACCAGTACGGTGCCCTGATTCCCGATGACGTACGCGCGGCGGCCGTCGGGGCTCAGGAGGAGCGCGCGCGGGTCGGGCTGGCTCAGCGCCACGTCCTCGTCCGTGGCCCGGTTGGACAAGACGTCGATGGACTGCAGATGCCCGCGCTGCTGAGTCGACCCCGCGACATAGACGACCGCGCCGCTGGGCCCAGCGGCCACGGCGGCCGGGCTCAGGCCGAGGGGGACCGCCGTCTGGGCCATCAAGACCTGACCGACCCGTCGCCACTCCTCGAATTCGCCGTTGAGCAGATGTTCGCCCTCGGGGCACGCGGCCGGTGCCGCGCCGGCCAGATAATCGTTGAATGCTCGAGCGATGTCGGCGAATCCGAGATCGAGCTCGACCCGTCCGAGCGCCTCGAACCGGTCCAGCGCCACTCGAGAGGCGCGGGGGTCTTCACCGACCTTGAGCTCGATCGGCATCTCGAACGCCGGTGGCTCTCGGCGCAACCGGAAAAAACCGTTGACGGTTCCGGGCCCCCCCGCGGCCCCCGAGGCGCGCCAGGACAAGCCACCGTTGCGAGTCGCCTGCATCCCCAGCGCATTTGGGAGCGCTGCAGAAACGCTCCAGGCCGCTTCGCCCTCGGAGGACTGCACCACCAGCCATGAGTGACCCGCGCCGAACCTGAACGCTCCGGGCAGGCGCACGCTGACCCAGGTCGGCCGTCCCGCGATGGCGCGGTCGAGATCGACCACGGTTCGCCCGGGCAAGAGCGACGTCGGTCCCGGCTTGCCGTTCAGATCCGCGCGAACCTCGACCTGGAGCCGCGCCTTCGAGGTGACCGCAGAGACCAGCAGATCGATCGCCGTCGCCGTCACCGCCGTGGCGAGCACGATGGGTTGCGCTTGCGACGACTCCGGCGACACCGCGACCGTGACGCTCGCATCGGCGACATCCAGGGGCCCGTGGGCGATGCGGCTGCTCTCGAACGCGCCCACTGCGCGGCCCCTGGTCTGACTCGCGACGACGCGCGCACCGGAGGGCAGCGCGACGTTGAGCCGCCCTCCGATTTCCCGCGGAGCCCCGCCGAAGTCGAAGGACATAGAGACCTCGTCGAGCCCGGACGGAAGGGCCGCCGATTCCAGCAAGTAATCGATCTCCACGGCCACGACGAGCCGCGCAATCGTGGCGGATTCCACGCGCACCGGTATCACGTAGAAACCGTGCTCCACGGTACCGTCGGCGAGGAAGGCTTGGAGCACGTCGGCGAAGTCGGGCGTGGTCTGCGGCGCGGTCAGCTCGCCCGTGTATGTCCAGAAGGGGGGAAGCGTGCCCAGGCGCAGGCGCACGTTGGAGGGGACGCTGCGGATCGTGACCGCGCCGACGTCCGGATTGCCCGTGTGGGTGAGCTTGAACCGCGCCACGATCAGCGCAGGCAGCGGCGCCGGCGTCGTGGCCGCGAGCATGAAGCGGGGGTCGCTCGGCGCCCGGAAGGCGCCGAGCGGGTTGACCTCGACGTAGGCGCCGGCGCCGAGGTCGACCTGGATCGTCGCGTTCGAGAGGTTGGTCCCGCTGACGCGGGCGAGGGTCTGGCGCCCGTGGAAATCCACCTCGACCCAGCCCGGCGTCGCGGTCTTGGTGGCGCCCCAGTCGCCGGTGGCGCCCTGAAAGCGAATCGTCTCGGCGAACGGATCTCGCCCCGTTGACGCGTCCACGGGCGAGACCGTGGCGGTGGCCTTCAAGATCCTGGCGTTGGCGGGGAGGCTCCGCAGCAACAGGACGCGCTCACCCCGGAGCGGGGCGTCGCCGCCATCGTAGCGGTCACGCAGGAGCATGGCGGTCGGGGCCGGCTCCGGCCTAGACCTTCAGCAGCAGCATGACTTTCGTCTCGCGTGGATCCAAGGTCTCGAACGGATGCCTCACCCGAGCCAGGAGCTTCACGCCGAGCGTGTCGAAATCGAAGTGGACGACCTGGATCTGCTGCGGGGCCGGGAGTAGGACCGTAGCTTCACCTGTAGGTGTCATTCCCGTCAGGTCGAGGTTGATGGTTTTCCGCGATCGCATCTGGAACCACAGGTCGTCGAAGTCGCCGTGCTTGCGCATCTCCCCCACCGTGCGCTTCTCGCCACAGCACTTCGTGAACCACGGCGAGAGGCAGTATTGCTCGGGCTCGAAGGCGTCGTTCGGGGCGGCGAACAGCGCCGTCCAGAACTCGGTGACGAGGTCGTCCAGGCTCGAATCGTCGGTGTACTCGACGTTGTATTGCTTGAGCAGGTCCCAGAACGGGATCTTGAACGGCTGGCTGTCGATCGACTCGATCTCGATGGTCGCAACCGGGGGCCCCGCGAGGCGAATCCTCTTCTCGCTCGTGTGATAGAGGTAAAAGTTCACCCAGGCCCAGTGGCGGTCGTGATCGTCGTCGGCGCACACGACCCGGAAGTAGTCGAGCTGGTAGACGTCGACCAGCGGACACGCCTTGAGCCCGTGCTTGATCACCCGCTCCTCGCCGAGCTTCAGGCGCTTGAACAGCATCCGGTAGCCGGTGCGCGCCGGGATCGCCTTGAGGGCGGCCTCGAGGATCTCCTTGGTCAGGGCGTCGACGGTCTTGCCGTCCAGCTTCTCGGCGTCACCGGCCCGTTCGACGCGCTTGATCTCGCCCACGGCCTTTTGCACCTGAGCCTGGATGTCTTCCTTGGTCTTGATCTGGATGTCGTGAAAGTCCTCGACGGTCCACACGTCTCCCGGGTTGCGCGTGATGTAGGGTGTCGTCGGCGGCATGGTCTTCCTCCCCTGGTGATTGATTGGTGGTCTGCTCCGTTAGCGCTCAATAGATCGGCTCCGCGCTTGCGCGGGCGACGCCGGCGCGCACGCCCGCCGCCTTGGCCTGCCGCACGCCGAGGGGCCCCGGCGCCAACAGCGCCTGGGCCAGCGCGGGCAGCGGGGGCCCCAGCACGAGCGCGCGGGCATTCTCGAACCGGGCCCCCTCGAAGTGCACGGTGAGGTCGAACCGTCCGGCTCCCGCCTTGAGGACGGTCAGCGCGATCGCGTTGCCCCACGGGCCCGGCTGACGGCCGGTGACCTCGATGACGCCGCCCGCTCCCGGGTCGAACAGGTACAGGCGGGCGGGCGCGACACTGGTGCCGCCCGTGAGCCTGTGCGTGCGTGGTCGCCGGAACGGTATGGCCACCGGCGTGACACCGGGCGGCGCCGTGTCGAGACGCAGCACCGCGATCAGCTTCGAAGACGCCACGCGCGTGCCGATGTAGTCGGCATCCGCGGCGGGCTCGGTGACGACACTCGCGTACGACTCGCTCGCGTCGCTCCGGCTTCCGAAACAGGCGTCGTTGAACCGACCCCCGAATCGTTCGGGAAGATCGTCCGGCAGGTTCAGCACGAACGTGCCGGGGGCGTGGCGCGTCCAGCGGAAGGTGACGTCGACCGGCGGATCGTCGATGGGGCCGGCGTGGCCGAAGACGGGTGCCTCGGCTCCCGGCGGCCGGCGCGGGAAGCGGCTCACGTTGAAGATGGCCCGTTCGAAGCACCCGCCGCCGGCGAAGCGCGCGGCGTCGAAGCGAGCGTGGTCGAAGCGCGCGGCGTAACACTCCGTGTACGTCCACGCGGTTCGGCCACGCGGCAGCGCCAGCGCGGCGGCCTTGTCGACGTCCTCGGCCTGCACGAGCTGCGACGGCGCGCCCATGATCCGGGCGGTCAGCCCGTCGCCGCTCGCAGGAACGTCGCCGATGGTGACGCGGCGGTACGTCTCGGGAGCCCCCGGGCCGGTCTGGTCCCGGAGCGAAACGTCGAACAGGTCGGCGATGTGCTCCACGATCATGACCGGCGCCGGGGTTCCGGCGTGCAACGACCCATAGGCGGCCACTACCCGGTCGCGGTGATCGTCGAGGACCACACCGGCGCCGGCCCGCAGATCGGCCAGGGTGGCGCCGGCGACGTCGACCAGCCGGTGACCGGTGGCGCCGCCCCCCACGCGCCCGACCACTCGCCGCGGCGTCCCGTCGGCGGCGAGGGCGCTGCTGGTGAGCGTTCCAAGGTCCGCTTCGGTCACGCTCACCGCGATGCGATCGCGCTCGGTGCCCGGGGGCCTCGCCCGCAGGACCACCGTGACGGGAACGGAGGGGTTGTTCAATTGGAGCGTCGCGCTGGCCCCGGCCGTCCCGCCGCTCAAGGACCACTCGCCGGTGAACGGCACCAAGGCCTGAGCGCCGAGGGGACCCGCGAGGATCTGCGATGGGGGAACCGGAGTGAGCGCTCCGTCGCTCGCGACGATGGCTGCGCGCAAGCCGGCGAGTGGATCGTGCCACAGGCGGACTCGCTCGCCCGGCCGGACGGCGTGCAGCAGTCGAACGCGCCGGGCCGCGCTGCGGTTGATCAGCTCGGGGCCCACCATGCCGTGCAGGCCGCTCAGTTCGATCTCCAGCTCCGCGTCGGCGGCCCCGTCGTTGTCGAGGCTCCATTGGTCCCCGTGACGAACGGTCCGTGCCGGGGACGCGACGGGCTCCGGCACGTACTCGACGACCTCGAGCACGCGCGAGGGCAACACCTCGAGGCGGCCGGCGTCGCCGGCTGTCGGCGACGTCAGCCGCAGACGGTTGTCGGCGGTGGCGTCGGCCACGCCGGGCAGCACCGCGTTGATCCGGGTTACGACGTCGCTCAACGACGTCGCCGGCCCATCCGCGCTTGCGACCTCGACGTCGACCGGGCGGCCGCCGTCCACGCTGAGCCGGAGCCGACGGCGCTCGCCGAGGTTCGGGGGCGCGGAGAGGTCGGCCTCGCCCGTCATCACGGCCGGCGTCGGATCCGCGCCCTTGATGAGCACGGGCACGCCGCCCAGCACGACCTGCCGTGCGTCGCCGGCGCTGAACGGCCGGAGCTCGAGCCGGCCGGCCGCGCCGACGGTCGGAGAGGTGAGGATCACGTGAGCGCCGTCGTGCGTGGCGACACCGGGCCCGAGCGCGGCGGTCATCGCGGCGACGATCTCGTCCAGCGTCGCGTGGTGAGGGTCGGCGGCCCGCGCGGCGCAGTCCACGTCCTGCGGCGGCCGCCCGTCGACGGCGATGGTCAGGAAATGCGAAACGCGCAGATCGATGCCGGCGTGGAGATCCACGGTCCCTTCGATCCGCGCGGGGAGGGGGTCGGCGCCGTGATAGCGCCGCGGCGCCCCGAATCCGAAGATCCTCCGCGTGGCGTCGGGGCCGGCCGGCGCCGAGAACTCGATCCGGCTTGCGGTCCCGGTGATGGGCGAGCCCAGGGTGACGCGCGTCTCGTCGAAGCCGGCGACCGCCCGGCCGAAGGCCACGTTGATCGCGTTCACGATCTCGACGAGCATCGTCCGGGCCGGGACGGCACCGGCGCAGTGAATCTCGCGCGGCGCGTCGGCGTCGATGGCGACCTTGATCATGTCGGCGCCGCTCAGGTCCACGCCGTCCGAGAGATCGACGGTTCCCGCGACCCGCACGCCGCTCTCCGCCCGTCCGCGAAACGTGGCGGGCTCGTGTCCGAGCACCGGCGGCAGCGCGTCGGCGGCGCGGGGCGACTCGAACGCGATGAGGCTGGCGGCGCCTGAAGTGGGCGAGGTCAGCACGAGGTGCCGGCCGTCGTGCGAGGCCAGCCGGGGAATGGCCGCGTTGACGGCGGCGACGATCTCGTCGAGCAGGGCCGCGCCCGGACGCGGGCTCCGGGCCGTACAGTCGACGTCGACGGCCGGCCGACCGTCGAGCCCGATGCGGAGGAACGACGCCACGCGCAGGTCCACGCCTCGACTGAGGTCGACGGTCCCCACGGCCCGGGCCGCGGTCGCCCCGGCGCCGCGGGCGGTTCGGAACACGAAGCCGAAGAGGCTCTGGGCCGCGTCGTCGGTGACGAACGCACGGCTGACGAAGCGACGGTGGCGCGTTTCTTCCCGCCGCTCGACGGCCACCCGGCTCGCGCCGCCGCCGGTGGGTGACGTCAGGATCAATCGGTGGCCGTCGTGGGACGCCACGCCGATGCCGACGGCCGCGCCGAGGGCCGACACGATCTCGTCGAGGGTCGCCGCGCGCGGATTCGCGGCCGTCGCGCGAAGGTCGACGTCGGTGGAGGGGCCGCCGTCGAGGGCGACCCGCACGACGTGTCGCGCGGCCAGGTCCACCGGGGTGGCGAGGTCGGGCACGCCGGTCAGCCGCGCGCCGGTGGCCGCGGACCCCTGGAAGCTGCGCGGCTCGACGCCGAACACGGCCTCGGTCGCGTCGGCGGCGCCGGCCTCGAAGACGATGAGGCCGGCCGCTCCCAGGACCTGCGCGCTGAGCCGGACGACGCGTCCGTCGTGAGAGGCGACGTTCGGTCCCAGCGCCGCGGTGAGGGCGGCGACGATCTCGGCCGGCGTCGTGTGCGCCGGATCCGTTCCCCGGCAATTCACGGTGACCGCTGGACGGGCGTCGATGCGCACGCGGACATCGGAGGCGCCGCTCAGGTCGACCCCCGCGCTCAGATCGCGCGCGCCCACGACTTCGGCCGGCCGCGCGTCGCGTCCGATGGAGAGCGGCGCGACCGGGCCGAACAGCCGCGCGGTGGCGTCCTGAGCGGCCGGCGCCTCGAAGGTGATGCTGCTGTCGAACCCCGTGGTCGGCGAGGTCAGCGTCAGGACGCGCCCGTCGTGCGACGCGACATCCATTCCGAGCGCCGCGTCGATCGCGGCGGCGATCTCGTCGAGCGTGGTGGCGGCCGGATGGGCGCCCGCGCAATCCACCTCTGCCCGGTGACCGTCGACGACCAGACGCAGGTAGCGCAGGTCGCCGAGATCCACGCCGCCGCTCAGATCGACCGTGCCGGTCACGCGGGCGCTCGTCGCGTCCACCCCGTGATAGGCGCGCCCGCGCAGGCCGAGCAGACGCGGGGCGGCGTCGCCGGCGACCTCCTCGATCACGAGCCGACTCGCGGCCCCGAGGGTCGGCGAGGCCAGCGTGAGATGGCGTCCATCGTGGCCGGCGACCCGAGCGCCCAGCGCCGCGTCGAGGGCGGCGACGATCTCGTCGGGCCTGGCGGCGGCGGCATCGGCGACGTGGAGGGCGAGGTCCACGTCGACCGCCGGCGCCGCGTCGATGGCGACGCGCAGCACCGATGCGCCGCGAAGGTCGACCCCGGCGCCGACGTCGATGGTCCCGACGACGTGGGCCGGCGTCGCCGGCTGCCCGGCGATCGCCCCCGCGTCCACGCCGAACACCAATAGCGCCGCGTCGTCGCCCCGCGGCACGGAGGCGGTCAGGATCGCCTCCGGCCGGGTCCACCACGCCTGCATCTCGGCGTAGTCGTCCGCGATCCGCAGGCCGAGGGCCTCCGCCGCCACGCGCAGCACGCCCTGCACGGTCACCGTCCCCTGGAGCAGGGTCCGGACGTAGCGCTTGAGATGATCGCGGAACTGCTCGACGTCTTCCTCGGAGGACGGGGCCAGGCCATACAGCGCGGCCAGGCGCGCGAGGTCGTCGATGACGGACTTGCCCTCGTCAGCGTGATCGACCCAGTGGGCCAGCATCAGCTCGGCCAGCGTGTTCTCGGCGTTCAGCAGCTCGCCGCCGAAGGCGTCGGCCAACGCATAGAGGGCCGTTGGCCTCGGCCGCGCGCGAAACGTGGAGGGCAGGTAGCCGAGAATGCGCTCGGTCTTGGTCGGCATCTCAGCCTTCGACCATGAGGATGTCCGCCGGCTCCATGTCGAGGAACACCGACCAGGGCTGACCGTCGATGACGGCGACGACCTGGAACGTCCCCGCCTCGATCTCGGCGTCCGTGGCGGGCGCGCCGGTCGGCCCCTTCACGAGGCTGCGGTCGGGGACGCGGCCGCCGGACGGGGCGAGCGGGGCGGCCTCGCCCGTCAGCGCCCCCAGCACCGCCGCCCGCAGCGCGGCCGCGTCGGCGGCCGGGACGGCCTGCACTGCCGACACGATGGCGTCCACCAGCTGGTTGCTCGGGCCGGAGGCGCCCAGATCGGAGCGCGAGGTCTGGACCTCGACGATCTTGGGATCGCCGACGTCCTTGACCGTCGCCAGCGCCTTCAGGAGATCCTGACCCTTGGCGGGATCCCCGCTGCTGAGTCCGTCGACGTACTGCTGCAGCGCGGCGATCAGCTCCTGCACGAGCTTGTCCTTGCCCGCCGCCGGCAGGCCCGCGGCGATCTTCACGGTGAGGTGGAGCTTCATGAAGACGTAGCGGGCGACGAGGGTGACCTGCACGCCCGCGGCGCGCGTTTCCTCCACGGCGGCCCGCAGGCTCGGAAAGCGCTCCGGCTCGGTCTCGACCAGGAGCGTCACGGTGCCCGGGGCGGACACTCGCGGCGGGCTGTTCGGATCCCAGGCTTCGAGTAGCTTGCCGCGCCGCTCGAAGATCGCGCGGGCCAGGGCGAGCAGGGTTCCCTGGCCGAGTCCCCGGATGGCGGCCCGGGCACGCTCTCTCAGCTCCTGGTCGGTCTCGTCCTCGGCGCCGAGAATCGTCGCTTCGAAGTTCGTCACCCGCGCGACGCCGGCGAGGGTTTGGGCGAGGACGGTGATCTTTCCCGCCTCGACCTTCCCCTGGTCGCCCTTGAAGTCTTTCGCGGCGCGGACCGGCACGTCGATGCGGACCTGGCCGCGCTGCAAGGTGCGAGGCTCCGTGGTCTCGAAGGTGACCTCGCCCTTCGTCGTCGAGAGCAGCGTCGCCTGCGGGACCGTGATCGTGCCCGGCACGGCGGGATCGCGGAAGAAGGTGACCAGGCCGACGGCGAAGTCCTTCGTCTTGCGCGTCACGCCCAGGATGGACACGACCAGGTCGAGCGAATGGCCCTCGGCGGTGTCGATGAAGCCCGCCAGGTAGGCGAGGTCGATCTGCCGGTATACCGTGGCGATCTCGCGGCCGATCGCCTCCCCGAGCGTGCGGGTGACGCTGCCGATGTTGATGTCGCTCAGCGGCGAGCGCGCGTCGCGCCGGACGTAGTCGACGTAGAAGGGGCTCTCGTCGTCGGGGTGGTCGCCCTTCGGGAGCCACACGACGGCGTTGTCGCCCTCGCTGAACGCGAAGTCCACGTCCTTGCGGAAGGTGTGGTGGGCGGCGTTCACGACGCTGGTGACGCCGCGAAGGTCGCGGGCGGGCTGGGACAGTCGATAGGTGTCCTCGGTCAACTCGAAGAAGATCGGCTCGTTGACCACGCCCCCGACGATCGCGGTCAGGATGTCGTCCACGATGTCCTGGTAGGGCCGGGTGAGCAGGGCGACGGTCTCAGCGTTCACGGCCCGGGTCCTCCCGCCAGCGAAAACGGCACGACGAGGTTGAGCGGCGTCACGCCCTCGATGGCCAGCAGCGTCACGTGGATGTCGATCTGGGACCGGTCGGCCTGAACGACCCGCGCCGACAGCACTCGCTCGACGCGAGGCTCCGCCTGGAGGGCCTGGAGGACGAACAGCTTGGCGCGGTTGCGGGTGGTCTCGGTGTTGCGCTCGCCGACCAGCTCGGAGAGCCGCGAGCCGTAGTCCGGGTGGCCGAGCGGCGCCAGCTCGCCCACCGGCGTGAGCAGGCGCAGCACCAGCGCCTGAATCAGGTTGTCCGAGCCGGTCACCGTGTCCAGGTCTCGGCCGTCCCGCGGGGGACGATGGATCGTGGTCAGGTCGTGGCCGCCGTCGCGGTCGCTGTGACGGAGTCCCAGGTCGGGCAAGAGCCGCAGGTCCGTCCCGAACAGCGCTTCGCGTTCGGCCATCAGCGTGTCCGCCTCATGGCGCCCACTGGTCGTTGACGAACGGCGCCGCCGGCGGCCCCAGGATGGTCAGGATCCCTGGCGGCGAGGGAATGCGATCACCCAGCCGCACCAGCCCCCGGCCACCCACGCTCACGCCGCTGCTGGCCAGCGGTCCGATGACGAGCGGATACGGCGCCCCCGTCACCGAGTTCACCATCGTGCACATCGACGTCGCGGTCGCCAGCGGCATGCCGTTGGCGGTGACGAGCGGAGGAAACACGGCCACGATCGTCCCCGAGTCGGGCGGCCCCGCCGCGCCCGGCGTGACGACGACCATGCAGCCGATGGTGACCGGCGGTCCTGGCACTCGGGCCTCCTCACGGCGAAAACGACGTCATACCTTTGACGGAGACCGTGGCGCCCTGCACGGTCGCCGACAGGCCGCCATCGACGGTGGCGCCCATGCTGGCCTTGAGCGTCGCCTGGGTCCCCGCCTGGATGTCCATCTTCATCTGGCCCTTGATGGCGACGTTCTGGCCCTCGAGCGTGAGGTCACGCGTGGCCTTGAGGGTCATGGCGCCGGCCGCCTCGATCGTCACGTCGCCGTCCTGGTTCATCGTGATCTTGGTGCGGCCGGCCAGGACCGTGACAGTGCCGCCGCTGCCGTCGGGCTGATCGAGCTTCATCTCGGTCTTGCCGGCGGTGGCGCGGACGGTGCCGTCGGTGATGCGCAGCGCGATCTTCGGCGGCATCTCGACGAGGATCTCCCGCGGAGGCGAGCCGGACTCGAAGTTCCGGATGGCCGCCTTGATGGTCTTGTCGTCGGCCTCCGCCAGCGGGAGGCGGAAGATCACCTCGTCCGAATGATTCAGGGGAGGGCGATCGCCGTCGTTGTACAGCCGCCCGAGGACGATCGGCTGGTTGACGTCGCCCCGGTCGTAGGTCACCAGTACCAGGTCGCCCGTGTTGGGGATGGCCGCGGTGCCGATGTGGCCGGTGAGGATGGGCACCCGCTTGAGGAGCAGGCGGCTGTTCTTCAGGCGCACGTCGCACCCGTAGTTGTCGTTGTCGGACTCGGCGCCGTGCGGGTAGACCGCTTCCACGACGCCGAGGTCGGCGACACGGATGCCCCGCAGCTCGTGGCGGACGATCTCCTGGATGGTCCCGACGATCGTGCTCACGCGGCCCCCCTCACGCGAGGCTCCGGAAGCCGACGCCGGTGACGAACCCATCGGCCTTCGTCAGGCGGTGGGTGACGCTGCGGACCTGGAACGTTCCGTTCAGGGTGGCGTCCGGCAGCTCGCTCAGGCGCACGGCGTCGCCCAGCGCGACCGCCGGGTTACCGGTCGTCCACACCCGGCCGCTCACCCGGCGGCGCTCGATGGTCGTGTGGGCGGCACTGGCCGCCGCGCGAGCCGCATCCGGGGTGCGCAACGCGGACCGCTCCAGTCGGAGGGTCGGTGAACCGGATCCGGCCGTTCCCCGCGAGCCTCCGAAGTCCTTCGTCAACCACGCCCAGCCTTCTTCGCCGTGGCCGCCGCCGGAGCTCTCGCCCCACGCCTCGACGATCCCCGCGTAGGCCGGCGCCTGCGCCATCTCCAGCGCGACGACGTGCTTGGCGTACTCGAGGGTATGGATCGTCTGGCCGCCGGCGAAGGGCTCGAAGACGAGCCGCCCGGATGCGTCGACGTACACGTCGAAGCCGCACAGGTCCGCGAGGTCGCGCAGGTGCCGATGGACGGAGCGGCGTCCGTCGATCACGTAGGCCGGGAAGGTGATCCCGTCGTCGACGCTCGCCGTGTCGACGCCCGCCTGGTCCGCGAGATCGCGGACCATGGCCCCGGCGGTCTTGCCCTCGTAGGTCTGGTCCACGAAGGTGCGCAGGAGCGCGTGGGCGGCGGTGGCGCCGACGACGCGGGTCGTGGTCAGTCCGGGCTCGACGGCGACGACGGTGCCGGTGATGACCTGGGTGAGCCCGCCGTCGTCGGCGTAGCCCAGCTCCACCGTCGCTTCGTCGTCGCGCTCGGGACGCAGGCCGCCGACTTGCCCGAGGGTCAACGTGAAGCTGTCGGCGGGCGTGTCCATGTCGAGCGCGACACAGAGCTCCACGACCGTGCTGGCCCGGGGCTCGTCGGTGGTGTCGACGACCTTGCCGCCGACGGTGAGCTTGTAGGCCGGCGTGAGCATGGCGTGACCGCTCATGTGTACGTGAATCCCAGGGGCACGGTGTCGGCCTGACCGTCGGGGTTCTCGACCCGGACGTCCACCGGGCCCGGCAGCGCGGGGATCGGCAAGGGCGGGGTGAAGGCCGTGATCCGCGTGTCGTTGGTGTTCAGGAGGTCGATGCTGGCCGGCTCGCGGTCGAAGGACACCCCGACGCCCGCCTGGAAGCCGGCTCCGGTGATCGTGATCGTGTCGCCGCCCGCGCTCGATCCCGTCTGCGGCGCGAGGAAGATCACCCTCGGCGCGGGCAAGAGGAAATAGTCGAATCCCGGATTGAGGCTGCCCGTCTGCCCGTCGGGATTGGTGACGAGGACCTCGACGCCCCCCGGCGCGAGCGGGAGACGACGCAGGGGCGTGGTGACGGTGATCTCCGTCGGCGAGATGACCGCCACGTTCTCCCCGGGCAGCCCGCCGATGTGCACCGTCGCGCTGGCGGCGAAGTCCGTGCCGATGATCGTGAGGCCGGTGCCGCCGGTCGTCGGGCCTCGGGCGGGCGTGCTCGGCGGCTGGCCCGTCTCCGTCACCGTCGACACGACCGGCGCTCGCGCATAGGTGAAGCCGCCGGCGAGGGGCGCGGAGGCGCCGGCCGGCGTGGTCACCACGACGTTCGCCGGCCCGAGCGCTCCCGGGGGCGTGGTGGCGGTCAGCGACGTGCTGCTGGCCACCGTGACGTTCGTCGCCGCGGCTCCGCCGATGGTGACCGTCGTCGTCCCCAGCGTGAACTCCGTCCCCGTGATGGTCACCGCGGTTCCTCCGGCCGGAGGCCCGCCGGGCGGGGCGATGGCGGTCACCGTCGGCGTCGCCATCGCCATGTTGAAGGTCTGCAACTCCGGCTGTAACCGGTGCCAGTCCGCCGCGTTGCGCGACTTGATGTTGCCGAGCATCGCCGTCGTGGTCGGCGGGGACAGGGGCCGCAGGTCCTTGAGCGGGTTCCAGACCATCCTCAGGAAGCGGTCGCGCACCGCGACGTTCGTCAGCCAGGGCGTGGTGGTCGTCACGTCGCCGGTGGGGCTCTCGACGACGTGAGCATTGGCGGCCACGGCCGGCGTGACGACGTGATTCTGGAACACGGCCCACAGACCGTCGGCGAAGGCGCCTTCCACCCTCTCGCCACGGTTGTTGGGCGGGGGGCCAAGCGGAAAGGTATGGCGGTCGGAATCGACCACGGTGGCCACCGCATAGGGCGGCGTGCCCCCGCCTTCGAAGATCGCTTCGACGAACTCGGCCCAGCCCTCGATCAGCGCCTGCTCGCCGTTCTCCGCAAGGTTGACGCGGTGGTAGAGGAAGAGGTCACCGAAGGGGCTGGCCGCATAGATGAGGCCGATGGTGGAGAAGTCGACCTCCTTCCACATGATCTGATGGCTCAGCTCGTGGGCGATCGTGCTCCGGTCGAAGTGGTCCACGGGCGGGATGTGGAGGGTCTCCACGGGCCACGAGAAGGCGACCCCCGAGGGGGAGAAGCGTTTGATCGTCAACGAGTTCACTCCCGTCCACGCGCCGCCCGTGACGTGGAACAGGAACGTGGACCACTCGCGCAGGATCTTGAGCATGTAGAGGGCGGCGTTGCGCTCCCTCGCCGTGATGGGGAAGGGCTCGGGGGCGCCGTGGGTCCCGACCGACGTGCGGTCCAGGTCTGAAAACACCTTTTGGTCAGCGTCGGACCAGAGGCTGCTCCAGCCGAGCTGGGCCATCGCCACCCGCGCCCGCGGCAGGTTGATGGCTGGGTCCGTCATCTCGAAGTCCACGTGGACGTAGAAGTCGTCCCCAGGATCGATGTCGAAGAGCACCGCGTGGACGTCTCCGTGGTCGTCGGTCCGCAGCGACGCCTTCGGCCGGCCGGAGTGAAGCGTCACCGGGATGCCGATGGGGGCCTGCTCGAACGCGCCGGTGCGACCATTGAGGAACTGGAACCGGGCGTGGACGTCGACGCCGACCCGAAAGATCATGGGGGCCACCGACGTTCCGATCGTCCGGCCGCTGAAGTTCTCCTGGAGGCCCGGCGTGCCGTCGGTGGCCAGCCAGCCATTGGTCGACCACTCGTCCGGCAGCTGATGGCCGGCGTGAGTGCGGCCGTTGGTGTGCACGAGGAAGAACAGGTCGGGGTCGGGCTCGCCGGACCCGCTGAAATCGACCAGGTTGAAGAAGACGCGCCCCTGGGCGTCGGTTTGTCGCGTCGCGATCGAGTCATTGAACGCCGGATCCTCGTCCATCAGCTCGACGCTGACGCCGGCCGGCAGGGGTTCGAAGGCGTGGCTGGTCAGGTTCCAGACCTCGAACTTCAGGAAGAACGTGATCGCGTCGGCGACCGTGAAGTCCTCCTGCGCGGCGACGCCCGGCTGGCCGGTGACCGTTGCCGACAGTCGGATGTTGTCGGCCGCGCTGCTCTCGGTGATCCCGCTCACCCTCACCAGTCCCGAGGCTCGGGTCGTCGTCGTGGCCGAGGTCGAGGTGGTGAACTGCGCCTCGCCGGTGCCGCTCGTCGTGCTCAAGGTCAGCGTGACCTGCGACCCGAACGGAAGGCCGGGCGGCGAGATCGTGATCTGAACGTCCCGGCTCCCCCCCTTGGGCACGGTGTCGACGCGGGCGATGGTGACCGTGAAGGGGCCCGGCGGGGTGAGCGAGCACGCCGCCGTCCACGTCGGGTACGCCGAGCAGGCGATGGGCGTCCCCGACGTGTCGAAGAAGAACGCCTCCACCCGACGGTTCGGCCGGAAGTCGCCCTGGATGGCGGGCAGGCTCGGATCCCGCGACGGGCTGCTCGTCGAGCCGCGGAGCAAGTGGTCCTCGCCGCAGCCGAGCAGCGCCGGCGACGTCACCTGGATCGGCGGCACCGTCGCGCCGCCGAGCAGCCGCCCGAAGTAGCGCCGGTAGAGGTCCAGGCGCGCGGCCAGGTTGGCGGCGCCTTGATAGGGGCTGACGTCGGTCTCGCCCAGCTCGGTGACCATCTGGGTCAGCTCCGGCTTCCCCCACCCTTCGGTGGTGGAGATGGTCTCCCATTCGTTCGGGGTTGCCCGCAGGACCGCGTCCACCGCGCGCGCGCGCCGCTCGGAGAGCGCCTGGTTCAACGAGCCGCTGCCGGACGAGTCCGTGTGTCCCGTGATCAGCAACCGGTCGAGGGCGGCGGGGAGGCCCAGCCGGAAAAGGATGTCCCGGAAGGCGGCCTTGTTGTCCGCCGTCGGCTCCACGAACGATCGTGCGTTCGCGAAGGTGATCGCCCGGGGCACCTGGCACGCATGGGTATTGGGGAGGGGCAGGGTGGCGCGCCCGGTTCCTCCCCTCGGCACGCTGGCCGACGCCAGCGGTGCGGCGGTCGCCGTCGTCATTGCAGCTCCAGGCTCACGGTGTACGCCCCGGCCGGGATGCCCTCGAACCGATACGTGCCGTCCACCTGCTCCCGGCTTCGCGTCGAAAAGGCCGGCCCGTCCCCCGGCTCGCCTTCGACGATCACCACGATGCCTTGAAACTGCCGGGGTTCGCCGACTTCCACCTGGACTTCCAGGGTTCCCCGATCGCTGACGCTGTCCTCGATCTGCTGGCCGCTGGCGCCCTCGGCCTGCTGCTGGACCTCGTTCTCGATGGGTTGCGGGCCCGCCTCCTGCACCAGCGCGGGCGGCTCGATCAGCTCGCGAAGCGTGAGCGCGTACTCGAAGCGCTCGGGCCGGCCGGCCAGCTCCCGCACGCCCAGCTCCTCGATGAGGACCCTGTCCACCCGGGTCGCGGTGGCGATGTCGGCCACGAACGGCACCGGCTCGGCGGCGCGAAACTTCTCGCGCAAGCCCTTGAGCACCTCCCGCACGTCGGGGCCCGTGAGCACGCCCGCGAGCGTGAACCGCGCGGCCCGGCGGCCGAGCCGCTGGAGAAAGTCGTTCTCCAGCGCGGGCACGGCGTGCTGGGCGACGACGTGGTTCTCCTGGCTGTCGACCTGCTGCACCAGGGGCAGCTCGACGTCGCCGAGCATCGGGGTGGTCGGACTCACGGGCCTGATCCGCCGCGGCCGCCGGCGCCTTAGGCCGTGGGCTTGAGCGAGGTCAAGTGCACGACGATGGCGTCGATCAGGCTGAGGATGTCGGCCTTGACGGTGTCGAGAGTCGGCAGACCGGTCACCACGTTGACGACGCTGAGCACCTCATCGATCGCCGGGGCTTCGTTCGGCAACAGGTTCTTGGACGTTTCGAGCAGCGTCTTGATGGCGGCGGTGAATTTGGACACCTCATCCAGGTTCGGGATGCTGCTCACGTCGAGCTTCTGAATCTCCGTCTTGAGCGTGCCCATCAGCGCGATCAGCTTGTCGATCAGGCCCGGGAGTGGGGGGATGAGGACCCCGAGCGCCTGGATGGCGGGCCTGATCTTGGTGACGTTCTCGTCCAGGAACTTCTTGAAATCCTCCAGGACTTTCTTCAGCTGCTCGTACAGGTTCGGTTCTGCCATGTTCGTGTCTCCTTCGACGATGTCGGGGTTAGTGGCCTCGTGCGTGCTCCACCGCGTCACGGAACTGTTGCAAGCGCGCCAGGAGGTCGCCCAGGGGGGCGACGAAGCGCTCCAGGCCTGACGCGAACGAGAGCCCGAGGTCGAGCCCAGGCACCAACGCATCCATCAGGCTCTGGGCCTCGCCGAGAATGTCGGTGTCGAGAGCGGGGGCGTCCGAGGGCTCGAGGGGCGTGGTGTGGTCGCGCAGGGTCAGCGCGTAGGCGAAGCGCTCCGGCTTGCCGGCCAGCTCCTGGAGCTGGAGATTCTCGATCAGCATCGTGTCGATCTCGGCGTCGGCGATGATGTCGGCTGCGAACGGCACCGGCTGGCCCGCGCGGAACTTCGCCTCGAGCTTCTCGACGAACTCGGCGGCGTCGGGGCCGCCGGCGATGCCCCAGAGGACGAGCCGGGTCGGCCGCCGTCCGAGGTTCTGCAGCAGGCTGCCCTCCATGCCCGGCAGCTTGTGTTCGGCGAGGACACGTCGCTCGGCGGTGGCGATCTCCTGCACCTCGGGCAGCTCCAGGTCGTCGAGCATCGGTCGCATGGAGCTAGACGTCGATTCCGTGGCGGCGCGCTTCCTCGTCGAGGATGCGCTTGATCTTGGCCGCCAACACGCTGAGGTCGTCGTCGACCATCATCTCGATCCAGGCCCCGCGCCTGGCCGACGCCGCGGCGGCGCCCTCGTCGCTTCGGGGCTCGAGGGGACCGAGCGATGATGGCAACGGGAGCAGGAGCGGAGACGGGATCGGCTCGCGCGGGCCGGCTCCGGCCGGGACGGGCGCGGGCCCGGCCGGGACGGGCGCGGGCCGCGCGTCATCGGCCACGCGAGCAGCGAGGGGACGCGCGTCGATGGGCTCGGTCGTTCCCTCGTGCGTTGGCGGCTGGCGGCGCTGCGGGGACGACGCGGCCGGCCGATCGCCGGAGCCGCCCGACCATGCGGCGAGTCGCATCAGCAGATCCACCGGCGCCGCCGGGCCCGAGGGCCGAGTCTCCCACTGTCGGCGGAAGCATTCGCCCTCGACGCCGACGAGTCCGGGGAGGCTCGGCGCCGCGCGGCGAAGCGCGACGGCCGCTCGCCGCACGAGGCGCTCGCGCCACGCGGGCGCGAGTGCGGGCCATGAGGGGCGATGATCGGGCGCGACGCTCGACCGTCCGCGCGCGATGCGGCGCTCCGACCCGCGGTCCGCGCTCCCTGTCCCGATCGCGGCCTGAGGCGTCGCGGTCGGGTGGACGAGCGGCGTGCGGCGCCCGCCGGGCCACGCGTCGAGCGGCTCACCGCTCGCGCGGGGCTCGGGCGCCGCCGGGCCGTTGCTCGTCTCGCCCATCAACCGTTCGAAGTCTTTCGAGGCGGGCCACCGCTTTGCCGGAGCGCCACGACCGTTCACCGGCCTCGAGCGCGTCTCGCGGCGCCCGTGGGAGTCCAGGGGGCGTCGGGAGTCGATGGCCAGGCGCCCCAGGTCGGCCAGTCGGGACAACAGGGAGGCGCCGGCGCGCTCCGGCAAATCGCGCGGATCGCCATCGTCCCGTCCCGCGTCGACACCACCTATCATGGTCGAACGACCGAGCCCCGCGGCCTCGGGCGCGTTCCTCGAGGCGATGACCGCGCGTGCGGCGGCGTCGATCGGCTCGATCCGGCCGGCGGGGTGGGGGCGAAGGCCGGCCGGACGATTCGCAGGTCGCTCGCGGGAGACGCCGATCGGCGGGATGTCGCCGGCACGGCCGAGGGCGGCCGTGAGCGTGACGAGCGAATCGCCGAGGAGCGTCGCGTCCAGCAGGCGCGGGTCGAGGTCCGTCAGCTCCACGGTCCACGCGCCCGCCCGGCGCAGGTGTTCCAGGCGCGCGTCGTCGCGGCCCAGCGCGTGCTGCCATCGCGCGAGCACCGGGCGCGTGGTGACGACCGGGGGCAGGACGCTCATCTCACCGGTTCGGCGTCGTGGCTCATCTGCAGATAGAGGAGGATCTGGCCGATGGTCATGCCGCTGACCTCCTCCGGCGTCCACCCGAACTCCTTGGCGAGCACGAAGCACGCCTTGGCCAGCGGCGCCTGCACGAGCTCCTCCAGCGCGTCCCGGGGCGTGGAGATCCCGCTGATCGCGTTGATGCGGTCGACCAGGAAGCGCGCGAGCCCGGCGGGCAGCTGCGAGACCTGCTCGAGCTTGAGCGGAGGCTCGACCACGGCCAGCTGGATCATCAACGCCGCCGACAGACCGTCGTCGCCCCGGGCCGCCTTGCCGATCCGCTGCAGGTCGTGCACGGTGAGCGGCCGCAGCGCCACGCAGCCGTTGCCCGGGCCCGCCCCGTTGGCCGGCAGCAGGTCGGCCGGGACCTGGGTCTCGTGGGTCAGCCCGCCACCGGCCAGCAGCTCTTCAGCCGTCAGAGTGATCACCATTTCGATCGCCGGTCATTCCTTGTCGTCCACGGTGATGAAGAGGCCCTTGAACGTCACCGATTCCATGACGAAGTCGTCTTCGGGAAGCGTGTAGGCCCAGTTCTCGAATTTCACGCCGTGCACGGTCAGCGTGCTGCTGGTCGCGGGCACCGCCGGGTCCTTCAGATCCAGCATGAGATTGAAGGACGGCTGGGGGTACGGCTCGGCCTCGCGCGCCGTCAACGCGCCCTTGCCCAGCAGCAACCGCAGCAGCGCGCCGTTGATGTAGGCCCGGCCGATCTTGCCGCTGACGTTGATGTTGCCGGGGCGCAGGGCCGCCGGGTGGCGCCGGCCGATCTCGTGGAACAGCTCCAGCTCCGTGTCGACGTGAACCTCCACGTTGGTGGCCCGCCCCACGGGACTGAGCTGGTAGGCCGTGATGATCTCGTTGGCCGCCTGGCCTTCCGGCGAGTCCTCGGAGGCCAAGGTCAGCGTCGCGTCCGAGCCGCGGAACACGTTGGTATTCGGCATGGGCCCTCCTCCCTACTGCAGGAACATCACGACTTTGATGTAGTCGATGCTGAACGTCGGCTCCAGCGTCATCGTCACCTTCGCGATGCCCTGCTTCTCCTCGTCCCGGGTGGCGGTGACGTCCACCTCATAGGTGATCAGCATTTCGTCGTCCACCATGCCGGCCAGGAAGCCGTTGATGGTGCCTTTGAGCGCCTTGCGCACCCGGTCGTTGTTGAGCAGGCCGATGTAGGGCTCGGACGCGGAGCGCACGCCGTACTTGGCGTAGTCCACGATGCGGCGCACGCTGATCTGGCGGAAGGCGCCGTCGTCGGTCGTGATCCCCTTGACCACGCGGAAGCCGCGACGCACCTCCAGCGCCAGCACGTGGGCTTGGACGAGCTGCTCGAGCTGGGCCGAGGTGAACTTGGTCTCGAGCCCGGGGACGGCCAGGACCTTGTTGGTGAGGCTGACCTCGGGGTCGCGCGAGGCGAGCATTCCCGCGATGGCGGCGGCGGCGTAGGCGCCCGGCAGCGTGACGTCCTTGCCGCTGGCGTCGTCCGTGGCCTTGATGCCCGGGGCGACGAACACGAGCCGGTCGCTCGCCAGGGTGTGGCCGCGGATGTCGTTGAACGTCGCTCCCACCTTGCTGCCGACGATGCCGATGCGGTCGCGTCTGATCTTGTCGCTGGACGCGGCCTCGCAGTGCGCCTTCAGCTCGTCGGCGATCGCGTCGTCCCGGCCGGCGGCGACGATGAGGTGGGCGTCCTCGTTCAGGAGCTGGTCGAGACCGAGCTTGTAGTCGCCGTCGTTGGCGGCGGCGCCGTCTCCACCGGGCTGGTCGGTGCCCTTGCCGAACTGGCGGAAGTCATCCGCCGTCGCGTGCTTCTTCGGATGCTCGGCCGGATTGGCGCCCGCCGTGCCCACCACGATCGCGGAGGGGGAGTCGGCCGCGTTCACGAGGTCGACGAGGTGCCCGCCGTCGGAGACGGTATAGGTCTCGGCCACGCCGGGGTAGCGGAGCGTCACCTTGCGGCTGTTGGCGGCGGGCACGGCGTACGACGCGCGGAGAATATCGCCGGCGACGGGCGCCTCGCCCGCCGCGAAGGTCAGCACGCCGGTCGCCGTGTTGATCTGCACCTGGCCCGGCGTCGGCGCGACGTAGACGACGCCGAAGACCTTGGTCTGCCCGGTGGCCGCGAGGGTGACGCTGACGCGGTTGCGGGGGCTCTGCGCGATCGGCTTGCGGGTCAGCGCGAACACCCCGGGCGGATGCCGCTCGTCGACGATGAAGGCGTCGTCCTCGGCGTCGAAGACGTTCACCTCGATCTCGTTCCCCCAGGTGCCATGGGTGCGCGCCTTGAGCACGGCCGCCACCGTCGCCGCGGTGTCGCCGGCCACCGAGAAGCTGGCCTTACGCGCGGTGGTGTTCTTGTTCCAGGCCACGATGAAGTTCTCCCCGGCCGCGGCGGCCGCGGTGCCGGTCACGCGGACGGCGACGACCGAGCTGGCCCCGTGGTTGTAAGCCTGGGCCAGGGCGCGGATCAGGGTCAGCTCGTTGCTGTTGCCGTTGACGAACGCGTCGGCGTCGCCGAAGCGCTCGCGCGCCTCGGCGAAGCTGCTGAGCGAGACCGGCTCGCCGACCGGCCCCCGGCTGGCCGTGCCCACGATGCCGATGGTGCCGACGGTCACCTGGCCGGCCGCGATCAGCCCTTCCGCTCGTACGTCGATGTAGACACCGGGAAGAATCATTTCCGCCATGCTCGTTCCTCCGTGGCGCGGCTAGCTCAGCGCGCGCAGGTAGACGACGCCATCGCTGTCGAGCGCGCCGTCGGCGTAGCTGATGCGAAACAGGTCGTCGCCGGTCAACGCGATCGGATCCGGGAAATCCCCATTGGGAAACGCCAGGAGCCCACTGCGGTACGGGTTCGGCCCCAGCTGCGTGGTGGCCGGATCCAGCGCGAACGCATCCACGAAGGCGCGAACGCTGGCGAACACGCGCTGCCGCGCCGTCCCGTTCACGGTCGCACTCAGGGTCACGGCGCCGCCGTCCCAGCCCGCCGGCCGGAAGGCCACCGTGGAGAGCGCCCGCAGCCGGAAGGGCCGGCGGCCGCGGCCTCGCACCTCCAGCACGGGCGCCGCGTCCTTGTCCCACCGCGCCATCGCGTCGGTCACGACGGTGCGCTCCCCGTACGCGGCGTCGACCTCGATCGGCACGCGCGCGATCAGGCTCTCCGCCCCTTCCGTGTCCTCGAAGCGAAACTCGTAGAGCACCCGGTAGTCGACGGTCGCGCGCCAGGCGGGGAGGGTGGGGACCTCCTCCGTCAACGACGCCCCGTCGGCGGCGACGCGCAGGAAGCCGGCGCTCCAGAGCGCTTGCTGGGCGCCCAGCAGCGCGCCGTGCAGGGTCGCGACGGCGGCGTCGACCTTGGTCACGCTGCCCGCCCACAGCTGGAACCGCACGACCGCGTCCAGGCGGAGGCCCTTGAGGGCGCGCAGGGGAAATTCGGCGAGGGTCGCGGTGCCCCGACGGCTCCCGAGCCCGACCGCCCGCTCGGTGACCCGTACCAGCGAGATGCCGGGAGCGGGCAGCGGCGCGGGCCCGGCCGGCGGAAGATGGCCGGCGAGGACGGTCAGCATATCGGCGACGGCCTGATTCATCGCTCGCCCTCGATGGCCCCGAAGGTGGTCTCGTAGTGGCGTACGGCGTCTCCGAGGAGTCTCAAGAAGGTCTTGACGTACATGGGGCCGGTGATGATCCGGGTGTGGAGGCGCTCCGCCGCGTCTTCGGGATGCCACTGGCCGAAGTCGAGCAGGAATTCGAAGGCGTTGTAGCCGATCTTGAAATAGTTGGCGTAGCGGCCCTCCAGCGGCCCGTCGAACTCTCGATCTGGACCTGCGTCGTCCACTTTGGGTGCGTATAGTCAAGAGCGGTGCCAGACGCGCGCGGCCCGACGTGCCGCGTGGCAAGTGCACGCGGCGAAAGGGATGGAGCCGGACGGTGACGCGGTCGAGCTCGACCGCGCGCGCGGGCGGTGTCACAGGCGCTGAGACAGCCCCACCGGGTCCACGCCCGCCCGACGAACCGCGGGACGCGCGGAATTGGCCCAAAAGCGCCCGTTTCCCCCGCGAGCGAGGCGTCTCGAGCGGGGCTGTCTCACCGGAGTGACAGGGAACGAACGGTGTGACAGCAGGATCAGCGCGCCGGGTGGGCCTGGCCGCTGGCGACGAGGTGGTACTTGGCCATCTTTCGGTACACCGTCATCCGCGACCACTGGAGCTTCTCGGCGGTGAGGCTCTTGTTCCAGTTCGTCGCGTAGAGCGCGGCGAGCAGGCGCGCGCGCTCGTCCTGGGGCAGGCCGGTGGTCTCCCGCAGATGTTTGCGGAACGAGGGCGGCAGGTCGACGGCCGAGATCCGGCGAGGGGGCAGATTGAGGAAGACCGCTTCGAGCAGGTTCTTGAGCTCGCGCACGTTGCCGGGCCAGTCGTACTCGAGCAGGAGCGCGATCGCTTCCTCGGTGAAGCCGTCCACGTCACGCCCGAACCGGCGGTTCATGTCCGCGAGGTAGTGATCGAGCAGGAGCGGGATGTCCTCCTTCCGCTCTCTCAGGGGCGGGAGTTGGATCCGGGCCACGTTGAGCCGGAAGTAGAGGTCGCTCCGGAACTTTTGCTCCGCGATGAGGCGCTCCAGCTCCTGGTTCGTCGCCGCGATCACCCTGACGTCGAGCGGCACGCTGCGCGTGCCGCCCAGCCGTTGGATCTCCCGGCTCTCGAGCGCGCGCAGGATCTTGGCCTGGGCGTGGGCGCTCATGTCGCCGATCTCGTCGAAGAACGCGCTGCCGCCGCTCGCGGCCTTGAGCTTGCCCTCCTTGAGGGCCTGGGCTCCGGTGAACGCGCCGCGCTCGTAGCCGAACAGCTCGCTCTCCAGGAGGGCTTCGGGGATGGCGGCACAATTGATCGAGACCAAGGCGCGGTCCCCTCTCGGGCTCTGACGGTGGATCATCTGGGCGATCAACTCCTTGCCGGTCCCGGTCTCGCCCGTGATGAGGACGTTGCTATCCGTGGGCGCAACCTTGCCGACGTACGCCTTGATCTCGCGAATCTGCGGGCTCGCACCGACCAGGCACGAGCCATCGGCGGGCTCCGGCCTGCCCGAGGTGGACGTCCGCCGTCGGGGGGTCGCGGCGAGGAGCCTGTCGACGCTTGCGGACATGTCGCCGACGGTGGGGGCCGAGCTGAAGTAGTCGCTGATGCCCGACTTCAGGGCGGCGACGGCGAGATGTTCGCTGCTGTCGAGGGTGATCAGGATGATGGGGATGCCGGCATTGCGCTGCCGCACCTCCCGCGCCGTCTCCAGCCAGGCCCACGACTCGGTTCGGGGCGGTGCGATGACGATCAGGTCGGACGGGGAGACGTCGAGGGACTTCAGAACGCCGGCCCCGCCCGTCGATTCGACGATCTCGACACCGCTGCGCGCGACCGCCAACCGGACGCTGCTGAGAACGCCCGGGTCGGACACGGCGATCATCACGCGCGGCGCGCGCATGTCGTCGGTACCGGCAAGCGGGATGCCAAACGGTGATCCGTCCCGCGCCCGCAGACGTCAGGCGGCTGCCCACGTGACTGGCCGGGCGTCGACCGATTGGAAACGCCGCACAACGCTGAAAGGATCGGAACTTCCCGCCATGGGGCCGGCGGGCCACAGCACCTTTTGATAATAGACCGCCCGTTCGGGGACGCCCGGATGGTGGTGGTCAAGTGGTGGTGTGAGCAGTGGTCACCGCGTGGTGGCGGGTGAACGTGATCACCAGCGAGGTCACGATCAGGCGTTCAGTGGAGCCCCCGCGGCGCCGGGCGCGCTTTGGGGACATCGCCGGGGCGCTCATTGACACCCCGGGGGCTTTCATCGACGATGGGCGGGCCATGATCGAGCGTGAGGTGGACGCCGCCGTCGTGGGGGCGGGGGTCGTCGGGTGCGCGACGGCGTATTACCTGGCGCGGCGGGGCGTGCGGGTGGTCGTGGTGGAGCGCGCGAGCGTCGCGGGGGAGCAGT
>Ga0193725_1000034_pt1 | contig 46325 bp, 37 predicted proteins | sample H2a2metaG_FD_143058 | JGI IMG/M metagenome (GOLD analysis project Ga0193725, IMG submission 143058) | Soil microbial communities from a riparian zone of the East river system, Colorado, United States - H2a2 | ecosystem: Environmental > Terrestrial > Soil > Riparian zone | place: USA: East River... | reverse complement strand
CGCCTGCGGGTTCTCACCACGCGCCGCCTGCGGCTTGTTATCGCCACGGGCCGCCTGCGGATTCTCACCGCGCGCCGCCTGCGGGTTCTCACCACGCGCCGCCTGCGGGTTCTCACCGCGCGCCGCCTGCGGGTTCTCACCGCGCGCCGCCTGCGGGTTCTCACCGCGCGCCGCCTGCGGGTCCTGACCACGCGCGCCGGCCAGCGACCGCGGCGTCGCCACGTCCTGCCCGCGCGCCGCCTGCGGGTCCTGACCACGCGCGCCGGCCAGCGAGCGAGGCGCCGCCACGTTCTTCTGCGACATCATCTCCTTGGCCTTGGCCACTTCCGGCGGACACGCAGACTGCGCATTCGCCGTCGGTGCGAAGGTTGCCATCACCGCCATGCTCATGATCGCTGCGAAGACTTTCTTCATGACATCTCCCTTGTAATTGCTGCGTGCCGAGTTACTTGACAGCACCGTTGTCATCACCGGAGATTCCGCTCCGACTCGCCACTCCTTTCGCTGGACTCTTGGACAGTGCATCTCGCGGTGAGTTGAGAGCAAAGCGGATACCAGGCCGGAGAGGGCCGATATTGCCCGTATTGACGCGGGGTTCGCCTTCGACCTTCCAAACGTCCTCGGCGTTGTGCCGAGGCGCCTCCGTCGGCTGAGCCGGCATTCTGCCTGGATCGCGAGCTTTCGAGCTCGGCGGGTTCGGTCCGTTCAGCGCGTGAACGGCTGTGATAGGCTAGCGGACCTGATGTACTTCATGACGCGCATCGCGCTTGCGTTGCTCGTCGCCTTCCTCGGTGCAGGGTGTAGCGTTTCGAGGCCTCAGCCGATCTCCCGTGCCGCCATGCTTCCCGTCCGACACGTACTGTCCAGCGGAGTGCGCGTGGTGGTCCAGCAACAGCCCTCGAGCGAGGTCATCGCGCTTCAACTGTGGGTCAGGGCGGGTGTACGCGACGAGGCCGCGTCGGAGCGGGGACTGGCCCACTATCTCGAGCACATGCTGTTCAAAGGTACCGCCAGCCGGCCGAGGGGCTTCGTCGATCGCGAAATGGAAGGGGTGGGTGGGCGCGTCAACGCCGGCACGTCGTTCGATTACACGTATTACCACGTCGTATCGCCAGTTGACCGCGCGGTCGCCGGGATCGAGACTCTGGCCGACATCAGCCACAACGCGAGCCTCGACGCGGACGCTCTGGAGGGCGAGAAGCGCGTCGTCCTCGAGGAGATGCGGTTCGGCGAAGACAACCCGTCACGCTTTCTCATACGCCGGCTCTACAGCGCGGCCTTTCCCGAACATCCGTACGGCCGCGCGGTGATCGGACAGCCGGAGGTCATCCAGCGTCTCACCCGGCAGCAGCTGCTCGGCTTCTATCGCCGCTACTACGTGCCGGAGGCGTTCACGCTGGTGGTCGTGGGCCCGGTCCATCGGGACGAGATCCTGGCGGCGGCCGAGCGAACCTTCGGAGTCTTTCCGCGGACTGCCACGCCCCGTCTGCCGGTGCCGCGGGTCACGGCGAGCCGTGACCGGCGCATCGAAATCGCCCGGCCGATCAGTCACGCCTATCTGGCGCTGGGATGGCTCGCTCCGCGGATCGACCACGCCGACGCGCCCGCCGTCGACCTCTTGGTGTCGGTGCTCGGCCAGCACCGAAGCTCGCGGCTGATTCAGACGGTCCGCGAGCAGCTCGGGATCGTCAACACCATCGCCAGCAGCTACTCGGCGTTGGAGAGGGTCGGTCTCGTCAGCGTCACCGCGCAGCTCGATCCGCGGAACCTCGAGCGCGCCGAGGCCGCCATCCTCTCCGAAATCGAGCGCCTGGGCGCCGCCGGGGTGACCGAGACCGAACGAAAGCGCGCCGTGACCGCCGCCGAGGCCCGTCGCGCCTTCCTCACCGAAACGGCCGAGGGCCGAGCCTTCACGCTCGGCCAGGCGGAGACCATCTGGCGCATCGAGGACGACCTCGCCTACCTGAATCGAGTACGGAGTGTCACCGCCGAGCAGATCCGGGCGGCCGCGCGTCGGTACTTCGCTCCCGGCGCCTACGCGCGCGTGGCATTCGTCCCGGCGGGCCGTCGATGAGACCCCGCCGGCTGCTGGTCGTCGGCGTTCTCGGGCTGATACCGGCATGCTCGGCCGCGGCCGACGGCCCGAACGTCGTGCGCCACATGCTGCCGGGCGGCCTGCGCCTGCTCGTGCTTGACGACCCTAATGCGCAGGTCGTGACCGTCTCGCTCCAGGTGAAATCGGGCTCGCGTTACGACACGCCGGAGACGGCCGGGCTCGGCAACCTGGTCCAGCGCGTGATGATTCGCGGCACGATCCACCGTTCGGCGCGGCAGATCGTCGAAGCGGCCGAGGACGCCGGAGGCTCCGTGGAGGCGTCGGCGGACGTCGAGTACGCCGAGGTCCTAGGCGGAGCGCTCGCCGCCCACGCCCGCACGCTGCTCGAGCTCGTCGCCGAGGTCGCGCTGTCGCCCACGTTTCCCGCTGACGAGCTGGAGCGCGAGCGCCGTCTCATCCTGAGTCAAATCCAGACGCGGGCGGAGACGCCGTTCGCCGTGGCCCTCGACGCGCTGGCCGTACAACTCTATGGATCGCACCCGCTGGCCCTTCCCACGCTCGGCCGAAAGGCCAGCGTGGAGCGGTTCGGCCGGGAGGATCTGGTCCGTCATCACCGCCGGGTCTACCGCGCAAGCAACATGGTCCTGGCCGTCAGCGGCGGCGTGAAGCGAGAGGCGGTTCGACGGCACGCGCAACGGCTGTTCGCTCGGACGCCGACGGGCGAGTTCGAGGAGCCGGCCCCCTCGGAGCCGACGCCTTCCTCGGAGCGGCGCGTGCTGGATCGCCCGGCCCAGCAGGCTCAGGTGTTGGTGGGATTCCTCGGGCCGGGCATCGGCGACGCGGATTACGCGCCCGGCAAGGTCATGACCGCGATTCTGGGCGGAGGAGTCGCGGGCCGCCTCTTCGTCAAACTCCGCGAGGAGCAAGGACTCGCGTACTCGCTCGGCATGGTGAATCCGGCCCGCCGCCGGCCGGGAAGCTTCGTGGCCTACATCGCGACCTCCGAGGAAACGGTCGAACGCGCGGAGTCCGGTCTCCGCCAGGCGATCGAGCGCTTTCGGGAGAACGGACCGAGCGAAGCGGAGGTGGCGCGCGCGAAGGCATACGTCCTCGGCAACCTCGCGATGGACCGGCGGACCAACGCCCGCCGCGCCTGGTACCCGGCGTTCTTCGAGCTGGCCGGATTCGGCTGGGACTATCCCGAGCGTTACGCGCGCGCGCTCGAGGCCGTCAGCGTTCTCGACGTGGCACGCGTGGCGCGCCGCTACCTGGGCCATCCCACCACGGTCGTGGTGAGGCCTCCGTCGTGATCCCCCTCAAGGACGACGTTCCGAGCCGCAGCGTCCCGTTCGTCACGCTGGCCCTCGTCGGATTGAACGTCGCCGTCTTCCTATCAGCTTTCGCTCCAGAGCGGCCCCGAGCCCGGCGCCCAGCGCGCCGCCGAGGACTTCGTCCGCGAGTTCGGTCTGACCCCGTGCCGGCTCACGGGTGACTGCCGGGTTCCCAGCGACGCGCCCTCGCCGGCACTGACCATCCTCAGCTCGATGTTCCTCCACGGGGGCTTCCTGCATCTCGGCGGCAACATGCTGTACCTGTGGATCTTCGGCGACAACGTGGAGGACACCCTCGGCCACGCGCGCTTTCTGCTGCTCTACCTCGCCTCCGGGATCGGCGCGGCGCTGGCCCAGACCGTGGTCAACCCATCGGCGAAGGTCCCCATGGTCGGGGCCAGCGGGGCGGTGTCCGGCATCCTGGGCGCGTACTTGCTGCTCTTCCCGTACGCGACCATCCTCACCCTCGTGACCTTCGGCTTTTTCTGGCGGTTCATCCATCTCCCGGCTCTCGTCGTGCTCGGCCTGTGGATCCTCCTCCAGTTCCTCTCCGGGTATCTCAGTCTCGGTGCGGCGGGTGACGCGGGGGGCGGCGTCGCCTTCTTCGCCCACATCGGCGGATTCTTCGTGGGGATGGCGCTGCTGTTTGTTCTGCGGCCCCGCGCGGGCCGTCGCCTATAATGAAACCAGAATGAAGAAAACCCCCCAGAAAACGCGCATCGACCGGTTACTCGTCGACAAGGCCCTCGTCGAAAGCCGTGAGCGGGCGGCCCGGCTCATCCTGGCCGGGGAGGTTCTGGTCGACGGCCGGCGCGTCGACAAGGCGGGGGCGCTCGTACCGGTGACCGCGGAGATCGAGATCACCGGCCGTTCGCCGTACGTGAGCCGCGGTGGAGAAAAACTGGCCCACGCCCTCAAGCATTTCGGGACGGCCGTGACGGGTCGCGTTTGCCTCGACATCGGCGCGTCCACCGGCGGCTTCACCGACTGCCTGCTCCAGCACGGCGCCGCGCGGGTGTTCGCCGTGGACGTCGGCACCGGTCAGCTCGACGTCAAGCTCCGAAAGGATCCGCGCGTGTTGGTCATGGAACAGACCAACGCGCGGGTGCTCGATCCTCGCGTCTTCCCCGAGCGTCCGTCGCTGGCCGTGGTCGACGTCGCGTTCATCTCGCTCGAGAAGATCCTGCCCCCGGTGTTCGGGGCACTGGCTCCCCGCGGCGAGGTCATCGCGCTGGTCAAGCCCCAGTTCGAGGTCGGTCGCGAGATCGTCGGCAAGGGCGGGGTCGTGCGCGATCCCGTGCATCACCGGGCGGTGGTGGCCCGGCTCGCCCGCTACTCGGTGCTGCGAGGGTGGCACGTGTTCGGCGTCACCGCCTCTCCGCTGCATGGACCCAAGGGCAACCGTGAATTCTTCCTCCATCTCTCGAGCCACGGCCGCACGGCCGCCGACCTCGAAACGCTGATCACGAGAACCGTCGAGGCCCTGGCGTGAAACGCCTCGGCGCCGTCGCCAAGACGGACGCCGCCGAGGCGGGAGGGGCTCTGAGGATGCTGGCCGGGTGGGCCGCCGAGCGCGGGCTCGCCCTGGTGGTCGAAAAAGAAACCGCGGACCTCGCGCCCGATCTCCATCTGGCCACCGCCCGCAAGGCCGACCTTCCGTCACACGCCGACCTGATCGTCGTTCTGGGCGGCGACGGGACGCTCCTGTCGATGGCGCGGGCCGTCGGCGACCTCGCGATCCCCATCGTGGGCGTCAACCTGGGCGATCTCGGGTTCCTCACCGCGACCACCCTCGACGAGATGGTCCCCGCGCTCGACGCGCTCCTGCGCGGCGAGATGGTGATCGAGGAGCGGATGATGCTGGGCACCCGCGTCCATCGCGGCGGCCAGATCGTCGGTACGTGGCTCGGGCTGAACGACACCGTGATCACCAAGGCCGCGATGAGCCGCATCATCAACCTGTCCGTCTCCATCGACGGCCAGCACGCGATCCTCTACCGCGCCGACGGCCTGATCGTCTCGACGCCGACCGGCTCCACGGCCTACTCGCTGTCCGCGGGCGGCCCGATTCTTTACCCCACCATGGACGGCGTCGTGCTCACGCCCATCTGCTCCCACACGCTGACCAACCGTCCGATCGTCGTGCCCGGCGGCCAGCACGTCGAGATCACGCTGCTGACGGCGCAGGAGGTGATGCTGACCGTCGACGGCCAGGTCGGCTTCAGCTTGCGCGAGCACGACCGGGTCGAGGTCGGTCGTGCGCCGGCGTCGATCCGGCTCGTCCGTTTCAGGGACTTCTTTTCCGTGCTGCGGACCAAGCTCAAGTGGGGTGAGCGGTAGTCTGATTCCGGATACAGATTGAGCTGGGGACGGGGAGTGGTCTAGCATCGCGTCGATGCTCCGCGAACTGCGCATCCGCAACCTGGCCGTCATCGAGGCGGTCTCGGTGCCGTTCGAGGCCGGGCTCAACGTGCTGACCGGAGAGACCGGCGCCGGCAAATCGATCCTCGTCGACGCGCTCCTGCTCGTGCGCGGCGCGCGCGCTCAGTCCGACGCCATTCGAACCGAGGCCGACGTGGCCACGGTCGAGGCGGTGTTCGACGTCGAGGGCGATGCCGCGGTGCGCGGCGTGCTCGACTCCGCGGGCCTGGCGGCCGAGGGCGGCGAGCTGGTGATCCGCCGCGAGCTCGCGCGCTCCGGCCGGCATCGCGCGTTCGTGAACGACTCGCCGGTGACCGTGACGTTCCTCCAGCGCCTCGGCGACCACCTCGTCGACGTGCACGGCCAGCACGAGCAGCAGCGGCTCCTCGAGCCGTCCGCGCAGCTCGACCTGCTCGACCGGTTCGCCGAAGCCGAGGGGCTGCGCGCGCGCATCGGCGACCTCCACGCGGGCCTCCGCGAGGTGGAGGCGGCGATCGCGGTCCTTCGCGGCACCGTGCGCGACGCCGCCCAGCGCGAAGACCTCCTGCGCTTTCAGCTCTCCGAGCTGGACGGCGCGCGCCTGCGTCCCGGCGAGGAAGAGGAGCTACGGACCGAGCAGCGCCGGCTCCAGCACGCCGAGCGCTTCACGACCGGGATCACGGAGGTGACCGAGACGGTCAGGGACGACGAATCCTCCGCGCTCGCCCGGATCGCGCGCGCCGTGAAGATCCTGCGCGACCTCGGACGTCTCGACCCGGTCTTCGCGGCGCCGGCCGACGCGCTGGACGCCGCCGGCGTTCAGATCGAGGAAGCGCTGCTGGCCCTGCGGGAGCTGCGCGCGGCGATCTCCGCCGACCCGGCCGCTCGCGAGGCCGTCGAAGACCGTCTGGACGCGCTCATCCGCCTCAAGCGCAAGTACGGCGATTCGGTCGAGGCCATGCTCGCGTTTCGAGGGACGGCCGCCGACGATCTCGATCGCCTGGCTCGCCACGACGAGCTGCTCGCCACCGAGGAAGCCCGGCTGGCGAGCCTGCGCGAAGACGCGCGCGAGGTCGCCGGACAGCTCGGCGTCGCGCGCCGGGCCGCCGCGACACGCCTGTCCACGCTCGTTCAGAAGGAAGTGCGGGCGCTCGGGATGGAACGCGCGGTGTTCGAGGTCGGTCTCGAGGCGCTGCCGCCCGATCAGCTCTCCGCGCGCGGACTGGAGCGCGCGGAGTTTCGCTTCGGCGCCAACCCCGGCGAGGACGTGCACCCGCTGGCCCGCGTCGCCTCCGGGGGCGAGCTGTCGCGGACCATGCTCGCGCTCGAGGTGGTCCTCGCCACCGCCGACCGCATCCCGACCATGGTCTTCGACGAGGTCGACGCGGGCATCGGCGCCCGCACCGCGGGCGCGCTCGCGCACAAGCTCTCGGCCGTGGCGGCGCGGCGTCAGGTGCTGTGCGTGACCCACCTCGCGCCGATCGCCGCGGCGGCCCAGCACCACGTGCGGGTGGTGAAGTCGGTGCGCGCCGGTCGCACCCGCGCGACGGTCGGAGCGCTCAAGGCCGACGAGCGCGTGGAGGAGATCGCGCGCATGCTCGGCGGCGATCCGCCCACCGCGGCCGCGCTCGGCCACGCGCGAGAGCTGCTGGGGGCGTCGCGCCGGACCCGGCCTGTATAATGGGTCACGAGTCATGTTGAACGCCCTCCTGCGCACGATCTTCGGCACCAAGCACGAGCGCGACGTCAAGCGCACGATGCCGGCGGTACTGGCCATCAACGCCCTCGAACCCGCCCTGAAAGGGCTCGACGACGTGGCCCTGCGCGCGAAGACCGCGGAGCTTCGCGGGAAGCTGGGCAACGAGGTCGATCTGGACGAAGTCCTGCCCGAGGCCTTCGCGGTGTGCCGTGAGGCCGCGCGGCGCGCGCTCGGCATGCGCCACTTCGACGTGCAGCTCATCGGTGGGATGGTCTTGCACAGCGGCACGATCGCCGAGATGGCGACCGGCGAAGGCAAGACGCTGGTGGCCACGCTACCCGCGTACCTCAACGCGCTCGGCGGCGAGGGCGTCCACATCGTCACCGTGAACGACTACCTGGCCCGCCGCGACGCCCAGTGGATGGGCCCGGTCTACGACGCGCTGGGGCTCTCGGTCGGCGTGATCCAGCACGAGGCCTCGTTCCTCTACGATCCCGGCTACGTCACGCAGGACGTCCGCATGCTCGCGCTCAGGCCGTGCACGCGCCCGGAGGCGTACCAGGCCGACATCACCTACGGGACCAACAACGAGTTCGGGTTCGACTACCTCCGCGACAACATGCGCTTCACCCGCGAGGAGATGGTCCAGCGCAACCTGAACTACGCCATCGTCGACGAGGTGGACTCGATCCTCATCGACGAGGCCCGCACCCCGCTCATCATCTCCGGGCCCGCCGACGAATCGACGGAGCTCTACTACAAGATCGACCGCATCATCCCCAAGCTGCGCCGGGCCGCCACCATCGTCGAGGGCAAGCTCTCGGAGATCGAGGAAGAGAAGGACGGCGACTACATCGTCGACGAGAAGTCCAAGGCGGTGGCGCTGACCGAGCAGGGGATCGCGTCCTGCGAGCGCCTCCTCAACGTCGACAACCTCTACGATCCGCAGCACATCGACGTGCTGCACCACATCCAGCAGGCCCTGCGCGCCCACGCGCTGTACCGCAAGGACGTCGACTACGTGATCAAGGACGGGCAGGTGATCATCGTCGACGAGTTCACCGGACGCATGATGCCGGGACGCCGCTGGTCGGACGGCCTGCACCAGGCCGTCGAGGCCAAGGAAGCGGTCCGCATCGAGCGCGAGAACCAGACCCTGGCCACCATCACCTTCCAGAACTACTTCCGGATGTACAAGAAGCTCGCGGGCATGACGGGCACGGCCGAGACCGAGGCCGAGGAATTCGCCAAGATCTACAAGCTCGACGTCACCGTGATCCCCACCAACCGAAATCTCATCCGGATCAACAACCCGGACGTGGTGTACAAAACCGAGCGCGAGAAGTTCAACGCGGTGGTCGAGGACATCATCAAGTGCCACGAGAAGGGCCAGCCCGTGCTGGTGGGCACGGTGTCCATCGAGAAGTCGGAGCAGCTCTCCAAGCTGCTCAAGAAGCGCGGGGTCCGTCACGAGGTGCTCAACGCCAAGTACCACGACCGGGAGGCGGAGATCGTGGCCCAGGCCGGTCGCGAGGCCGGCGTCACCATCGCCACCAACATGGCCGGGCGCGGCACCGACATCCTGCTCGGCGGCAATCCCGACTTCCTGTCGAAGGAAATTCTTCGCAAGCGTGGGCTCGATCCGGCCACGGCGCCCGCCGAAGCGCGCACGACCGCGCTCCAGGAGGGCCGGCGCATCACGGAGCCCGAGCACGAGCGAGTGGTCGGGCACGGCGGTCTGCACATCGTGGGCACCGAGCGTCACGAGTCGCGCCGCATCGACAACCAGCTGCGCGGACGCTCCGGCCGCCAGGGCGATCCCGGGTCGTCGCGCTTCTACCTGTCGCTCGAGGACGACCTGCTGCGGATCTTCGGCTCGCAGCGCATCCAGAAGATCATGGACCGTCTGGGGATGGAGGAAGGCGAGCCCATCGAGCACAAGCTCGTGACCCGCGCCATCGCCACCGCCCAGAAGCGCGTCGAGAACCACAACTTCGAGATCAGGAAGCACCTGCTCGAATACGACGACGTCATGAACAAGCAGCGCGAGATCGTCTACGGCATGCGCCGGCAGATCCTCGATGGCGAGAGCCAGACCGAGACCATCGCCGAGTGGATCGACGATCTCGTCGCTGTCACCGTCGATCCGTACGCGTCGGGCGAGGCGCACCCCGAAGACTGGGATCTCGCGGGATTGAGCGAGGCGCTCTCCCGCCAGTTCGACACGCGAATCCCCGCCTCGCGCTTCCAGGAGGTGGCGACGCGCGAGGGGCTCGAGGAGCTGGTCGGCGAAGCCGTCCGTGAGCGCTACGCCGAGCGTGAACGTGAGCTGGGCGCCGAGCTGCTGCGGGCGCTCGAGCGCCACGAGATGCTGATCGTGATCGACACGCAGTGGAAGGACCACCTGCTGTCGATCGATCACCTCAAGGAGGGCATCGGGCTGCGCGGCTACGGCCAGCGCGATCCGCTCACCGAGTACAAGCGCGAGGCCTTCGACCTCTTCCAGAGCATGGCCGAGCGCACGAAGGCGCTGGTGGTCGAGCGCCTGTTCAAGGTCCAGATCGTCCGCGAGGCGCCGATGGATCTGCCCGCGATGACCGCGTGGGCGGACACCACGGAATCCCGCGGCGAGTCGCCGGCCTCGACCGGCCGCCGCGCTGAAGGTGGAGCGCCGCGCAAGCCGGCTCCGCGCGCCGCCGACGGCAGCAAGGTCGGCCGCAACGATCCTTGCCCCTGCGGCTCCGGCAAAAAATACAAGAAGTGCTGCTACTTGAAAGGGGCCTGATCCCCGTCATCTAGGGTCCCCCGCCTGGCTTGGCCCCACCCCTGGTGCTTTTTTCTTTGGAGAGTTCGGGGGTGTCGTGCTAAAGAACTCCATGCGCCTCGAATCAGTCGTCCTCCACGGATTCAAATCGTTCGGTCATCGCACGACCGTCAAGGTGTTGCCCGGCATCACCGCCATCGTCGGTCCCAACGGCTGCGGTAAGTCCAACATCTCCGACGCGGTCCGCTGGACGCTGGGCGAGCAGAGCGCCAAGACCCTGCGCGGGCAGAAGATGGAAGACCTGATCTTCCACGGCTCGGCGTCGCACAAGCCGGTGGGGCTGGCCGAGGTCGAGCTGACGTTCAGCAACGACGGGACGCTCTCGGTGCCGTGGAGCGAGATCGCGGTGGGCCGCCGGCTCTATCGCACGGGCGAGAGCGAGTACGTGCTGAACGGAAGCGAGTCGCGGCTGCGCGACATCCTCGATCTCTTCGCCGGGACCGGCGCCAACCCCCGCGCGTACTCGGTCATGGACCAGGACAAGCTGAACCACGTGCTCACCGCCAAGCCGCACGAGCGGCGGGTCTTCATCGAGGAGGCGGCGGGCATCGCGCGCTACAAGCAGCAGCGCAACGAGACCCAGGGCAAGCTCGACGCCTCGCGCCAGAACCTCCTGCGCGTGCGCGACGTGATGGACGAGGTCAAGCGGCAGCTCGGCTCGCTGGAGCGCCAGGCCCGGCGCGCGCAGCAGTACAAGGCTCTCGAAGTCGAGCGGCGCGAGCTGGCGTTGACGCTCGTGGCCGCCGACTACGCGGTGCTGAAGGCAGAGGGCGATCGACTGGCCCGCGAGATCGGCGCTGCCGGCGACCGCGAGGGGGAGATCCGCGCGCGCATCGCCCAGCTCGCGGCCCGCGACGCGGGCCAGCGTCAGGTGATCCTGGAATCCGACCACCGCCTGGCCGATTTTCGCGGCTCGCTCCAGAAGGTCCAGTCGGAGCTCGAGCGCTTGCTCGAGCGGCGCGAGCAGATGGGGATCCAGCTCCGCGAGGCCGAGGACGAAGGGCAGCGACTGACCGACGAGGTCCAGCAGACCATCGAGCGGCTGGGAGGAATCGCCGAGGACCGCGAGCTCACGAGCACGTCGCTCCGCGACGCCGAGCGCCTGGTCGTCGAGCGGGCCGTCACCGTGCGCGAGCTGGAGGCGAGCGTCGAGCAACACCGCGCCGGACTGGCCGGCGAGCGCGATCGGGCGGAAGCGCTGCGTCTCGAGCAGGTCCGCATCGCGGGCGAGCGGACGGACTTGATGCGGTCGGCCGGCGAGCTGCGCGAGCGCGAGCTTCAGCTCACGCGCCGTCGCGAGCGTCTCGCCGCCGAGCGGAGCGAGGCCGAGGCCGAAGGGGAGCGGTTGTCGGCCGGCCGTGCGGCGATCGAGATCGCGCGCGATCAGGCCCTGGTCGACCTCGAGTCGCTCCGTCGCGACCGCGAAGCCGCGCAGATCGACCTCCACCGGCTCGAGGCGGACCTCGACCAGATCGAGCGCCGGATCGCGGAGGCCAGACTCACGCTGGCCTCGAAGAGCTCGAGCCTGGACGCGCTACGCCAGCTCGAGCGCGCCCGCGAGGGATACGGGGCTGGCGTGCGGGCGGTCTTCGCCGAGGGCGCGTCGGCTCCTGGCGTGGTGGGCACCGTGGCCGATCTGCTCGAGGTCCCGGGCGAGCTGGAGCGCGCGGTCGAAGCCGTGCTGGGCGAGCGCCTGCAGTGGATCGTCGTCGAGCGCTTCGAGCACGCGCGGGCCGCCGTGGCCTACTTGCGATCGATCGACGGCGGCGCGGCCACGTTCGTTCCGCTCGACCACCTGCCCGCGGGAGAGCCGGTGCCGTCCGACAACGGCGTGCGGTGGATCGCCGGCCGCGTGGGAGCGCGGTCGGCCGGCCTGGTGCCCTACCTCCTCGGTCACGTCGCGGTGGTCGAGCACCTGGACGAGGCCGAAGCCCTCTGGCGAAAGAACGGCGTGGTGGCGACGTACGTCACGCCCGCCGGCGAAGTGCTGGCGCCGTCGGGGCGTCTCCACGGCGGCGGCGCCGATGACGCGTCGGCCACCGGAGCGCACTCGCTGCTGGCCCGAAAGCGTCAGATCCGTGAGCTCGAGGAAGACGTGGCGGCGCTGGAGACCGGTATCGGGACCATGCAAGCCACCGCCGCCGCGATGGCGACGGACCTCGACGCGCTCCGCGGGCGGCTGGTGGCGCTCGACCGATCCATCCAGGCGAGGGAGACCGCTCGGGTGGCCGGAGACAAGGATCTCGAGCAAGCCGGGCGCGAGATCGAGCGTGTCGAGCGCCATGCCGAAACGGTGCGGATCGAGACCGGACAGGTCGAGGCCGAATATCAGAACGCGATCGAGCTGCTCGGACGGCTGGAGCAGCGCATCACCGCCGCGCGCGAGGCCGAAGCGGGACGCGAGAGCGCGATGACGGCGCTGCGCGCGGCGATCGAGGCCGGGCAAGAGCGCGAGACCGCGCTGGTCGGCGAGCTGACGACCTGCCGGGTCGATACCGCCTCGGTGTCGGAGCGCGTGGAGGCGCTCCGGCGCGAGCTCAGCCGACTGGACGAGATGGAAGTCGATCTCGGTCAGCGGCTTCGCCAGGCGCAGACGCGAGCGGCCCAGGTCGGCGAGCGGCGCGTCTGGCTCAGCGAAGAGCGTGAGCGTACCGACGTCGCCGCCCGTGAAGTCGCCACCGAGCGGGACCGCGCCGAGGTCGAGACCCGGCAGGCGTCGGAGCACCACGAGCGTCTCGTCGCCGAGGCGAGGGCGGTGGAGCACGAGCTGCGGGGCGTCGAGTCGGACGGCCGGCGCCTGGTCGAGTCGATTCACGAGCTGGAGCTGGCCGCCACCGAGCGCCGGGTACGGCGCGAGGAGCTGGCCCAGGAGGCGCAGCGCACGTACGGGAGCGACGAGACCGCGCTGCTCGAGCGGCACGATCCCCAGCGCGACTTCGAGCCCGTCCGCGCTCGTCTCGCCGAGCTGACCGACAAGCTCGGGTCGATCGGTCTCGTCAACCTCGTCGCCGACGAGGAATACCGCGAGCTGGACGAGCGCCTGACGTTTCTCCGGACCCAGCACGACGACCTCTCGGCCTCGATCAAGGACCTCGAGAAGGCGCTGCGCGGGATGACGCGGACGGCCCAGGAGCGGTTCCTCCAGGCCTTCCAGGAGATCAACGGCCGCTTCGCCGAGATCTTCGAGCGTCTCTTCGAGGGCGGACGCGCCGAGCTGAGACTCGTGGAGGCCGAAGAGGGCGGCGACCCGCTCGACACGGGGGTCGAGCTGATGGCGCAGCCACGCGGCAAGCGCCTGCAATCGGCCACCCTGCTGTCGGGGGGAGAGCGCGCGCTGACCGGCCTGGCTCTGCTGTTCGCGATCTTCTACTTCCGGCCGAGCCCGTTCTGCATGCTCGACGAGGTGGACGCGCCCCTCGACGACGCCAACATCCACCGGTTCCTCCGGGTCCTGCGCGAGTTGACCACGCAGACCCAGTTCCTCGTCATCACCCACAACCGCGCCACCATGGAAGCCGCCGACGTCCTCTACGGAGTCACGATGGAGGAGCCCGGTCTCTCCAAGCTGGTCTCGGTCAACCTCGCGGAGGCCGACTAGCGCCGTTCAGCGGCGTGAAATGACCGAGGCGATACGTTAGACTCGGTCCCTCACGCCATGGCGGGGCTGGGGACGTATCTCAATCAGTTACGAAAAGAACGCGGGCCTTCGATCGAAGAGCTGGCCCGTGTCACTCGCGTCGCGTCCCGCTATCTCGAGGCGCTCGAGCGCGACGACTTCGACACCCTCCCGGCTCCCGTCTTCACGCGAGGCTACATCCGCGCGTACTGTCAGGCCCTCGGGGTTCCGGCCGACGAAGCGCTGTCGCGCTACGCCGAGACCGTCAAGGTCCCCGTTCCGCCGGCGCCGGTCGCGGTGACAGCGGCGCAATCGTCCGCCGACGACGGACGGCGTGCGCGGGGCACGTTGCTGCTGAGCTTCGTGCTGCTCGTCGGGTTCGGGGTGGCCCTGTTCGCGGCCACGCTGTTCTTGCAGTCGGGACGCCCGGGCATCAGCGCCCGTCCCGCGGCGCCGCCGACCCCGAAGGTCGAGGTGGCGGCCACGACGTCCCCGGCACCCCCCGCGCCGGAGCCGGCTCCGACGACGCCTGAGCCCGCGGCGGCACCGACACCGGAAGTTCCTTCACCCGTCGCGTCGCCCCCGGCCCCCGCCGCCCCCACTCCGCCGGCGCCTTCCGCCCCGGCCACGTCGCCCGCCGCGGCGCCAGCGCCCGCAACGCAGAAGCCGGCGTCGTCCCCCGCCGCGGCTCCCGCCGTGCGCGCCGCGGAGGCGAAGCCCGCGACGCCGGCGGAGTCTCGGCCCGCCACGGAGCCCCCGCGGCCCGTGACCGTCGTGGTCGACCCTCCTCCGCTCCAGCTCAGGAGCGTGGTGTCCCCGTACCGCCTGGTCGCGCGGACGATGGAAGCGACGTGGCTGCGCGTGCGTACCGACGACGGTCGGGCATCCGAGGAAACGATCCCGGCCGGCGAGGTGCGGGAGTGGATCTCCAATCGCCCGTTCATCGTCACCATCGGCAACGCGGCCGGCGTCGCCCTCGAGCTGAACGGTCAGAAGCTACCGCCGCTCGGGGGGCACGGCGCGGTGATCAACCGGCTGATCCTGCCTCCCGCCGAGCCGTGAGACTCTTCTCGGGCCTGGGCGAGCGACTCCGCGCGGGACTCCAGCGCTCGCGGGAGATGCTCGGCAGCGAGCTGGCGGCGATCTTCGAGCCGGAGCGCCCGATCGACGAGGCGCTCTATACCGAGCTCGAAGAGGTGCTCATCGCGGCCGACCTCGGCGCCGCCATCGCCGCGGATTTCACCAACCGTGCCCGCGAGGAGGTCATGTTCGGCACGGTCACGCGTGCCGACGAGTTGCGGCCGCTGTTCCGTCGGTTCCTGACCGACACCCTCACGCCGGCGGCTCAGCCACTGTCTCTCGACCAGCGACCCTCCGTGATCTTGATGCTCGGGGTCAACGGCTCGGGCAAGACCACGACCTGCGCCAAGCTCGCCTCGATGATCCAGGGGCAGGGTGGCCAGGTGCTGCTGGCCGCCGCCGACACCTTCCGCGCCGCGGCCATCGAGCAGCTCGAGACCTGGGGCACGCGGATCGGCGTCGAGGTGATCCACCAGGCCGCCGGATCGGATCCCGCCGCGGTGGTCTTCGACGCCGTCAAGGCCGCGACCGCGCGAAGTGTCGACGCGCTCGTCATCGACACCGCGGGGCGGCTCCACACCAAGTCGAACCTGATGGCCGAGCTGGTGAAGCTTCGGCGGGTGATCGAGCGCCAGCTGCCGGGCGCGCCCCACGAGAGCCTGATGGTGCTCGACGCGCCCACCGGGCAGAACGGCTTCGCCCAAGCGCGGCAGTTCCACGAGGCGATCACGCTCTCGGGCATCGTGCTGACCAAGCTCGACGGCACCGCCAAGGGCGGGATCGTCGTCCGCATCGTCCGCGAGCTGGGACTGCCCATCAAGCTCGTGGGCGTGGGCGAGCGGGCGGAGGATCTCCAGCCGTTCGAGCCCGGCCCGTTCGTCGACGCGCTGGTGCCGGTCAAGTGAGCACGACAGTGGACGTCGAGCGCGACGCGCGCTTCATGCGCCGGGCGCTCGAGCTGGCCGAGCGCGGGCGAGGGCTCACGTCACCGAACCCGATGGTGGGCGCCGTGGTGGTCAGCGACGGGGTGATCGTGGGCGAGGGCTATCACGAGCGCGCGGGTGGGCCTCACGCCGAGGTGGTCGCGCTGGCCGCGGCCGGCCCGCGGAGCCGCGGCGCCACGATCTACGTGACCCTCGAGCCGTGCTCGTATCACGGCCGGACCCCGCCCTGCGCGCGGGCCGTCATCGATGCGGGCATTCGCCGCGTGGTGGCGGCACTCGTCGATCCCAATCCACGCGTGAGCGGACGCGGGCTCGACACGTTGCGCGCCGCCGGCGTCGAGGTGGCCGACGCGATTCTCACCGACCACGCCGAGCGGCAGAACCGCGCGTTCGTGGCGGCCATGCGGCTCGGCCGGCCTCACGTGACGCTCAAGGCCGCGATGACCCTCGACGGACGGATCGCCGATCGCCAGGGCGAGTCGAAGTGGATTACCGGCGAGGCGGCGCGGGCGGTGGCGCACCGTCTCCGCGCCGAATCGGACGCGATCGTCGTGGGCGTGGGGACGGTCCTGCGCGACGATCCGGCGCTCACCGTGCGTCTCGGGCGGCCCTGGCCGCGCGAGCCCTATCGCGTCGTGCTCGACACCCGCGCGCGCACGCCCCTCGACGCGCGGGTGATCGCGGCCGGCACCCCGGCCCGCGCGCTGGTCATCACGGGCGACGACGCCGATCCGGCCCGCGTCGCCGCGCTCACCGCGGTGGGGGCCACGGTGGTGCCCGTCGCGCGGAGCGACGACCACGTCGACCCGCGGGCGGCCCTCGCCGCGCTCGCCGAGCGCGAAGTCCGCGCCGTCCTCGTGGAGGGCGGCGGCGAGGTCCACGGCGGGTTCGTGGACGCCGGGCTCGTCGACCGCGTGGCCGTCTTCGTCGCCCCCCGGGTGATGGGGGGACGAGCGGCAACGCCGTCTATCGGTGGGTCGGGCCTCCCGCTGGGCGGCGCCCTCCGTCTCAGCACCCTCGAGGTCTCCCGTCTCGGCGACGATCTCCTCATCGAGGCCGACGTCCTCCGAGGAGCTCCCTGATGTTCACGGGGATCGTCGAGGAGCTGGGCGAGATCCGCGAGGTGAGGGAGACCGCCGCCACCCGGCGGCTCGTGGTCAGCGCCGCCGTCACCCTCGACGGCAGCGAGCTGGGGGCCAGCGTGGCCATCAACGGCGTCTGCCTCACGGTCGTGGAGCGGACGGGCGACGGATTCGCGTTCGACGTGGGGCCCGAGACGCTCGAGCGGACCGCGCTCTCGCACGTGGTCGTCGGCGATCGGGTCAACCTGGAGCGTCCGCTCCGGCTCGGCGCGGCCCTCGGCGGGCACCTCGTCCTCGGTCACGTCGATGGGGTAGCCCTCGTCACCGACGTATCGCGTGTAGAATCTACGGCACGGGTTCGCTTTGCCCTGCCCGGTCCGGAGCTGGCGCCGTTGCTGGTGTCCAAGGGCTCGGTGGCCGTCGACGGGGTGAGCCTCACCGTGGCGGCGCTGGACGATGCGGGCTTCGAGGTGATGTTGATTCCGCACACGCTGGAGGTCACGAACCTGAGACGGCTCACGCCAGGACGAGCGGTCAACATCGAGACCGACGTGATCGGCAAGTACGTGCTCCGATCGCTCGCCCTCAGGGGGACGGCATGACGGTGCTCTCCACGGTCGAAGAGGGGATCGAGGAGATCCGCCAGGGGCGGATGCTCGTCGTCGTCGACGACGAGGACCGCGAGAACGAGGGCGACCTCGTGATGGCCGCCGACAAGTGCACGCCCGAAGCCATCAACTTCATGGTCAAGCACGGACGCGGGCTCATCTGCGTCCCCATGACGGGTGAGCGGCTCGACGAGCTGCAGATTCCCATGATGGTGCCCAACAACACCGCGCCCCTGGGCACCGCGTTCACCCAGACCGTGGACGCGCGGCACGGCGTGACGACCGGGATCTCCACCTACGACCGCGCGGTGACCACCCGGATCCTGGTGGCCGCCGGAACCAAGCCGACCGATCTGACCCGTCCCGGACACATGAACCCGCTGCGGGCCGAGCCGGGCGGGGTGCTCCGCCGGGCCGGTCACACCGAGGCGGCCGTCGATCTGGCCCGGCTGGCCGGCTGCTATCCCGCGGGCGTGATCTGCGAGGTGCTCGACGACGAGGGCCGGATGGCGCGGCTGCCCGAGCTGGCCGTCATCGCGGGCCAGCACGGCCTCAAGATGATCACGATCCGAGACCTGATCGAGTACCGGCGCCACAAGGAGAAACTGGTCCAGCGCGTGGCCACCACGCGGCTGCCCACGGAGTTCGGCGAGTTCACCGCCGTCGCTTTCGAGACCACGGTCTATCGGCGCGTGCACATCGCGCTGATCAAGGGCGACGTGGCGGGCGACGAGCCGGTGCTGGTGCGGATGCACTCCGAGTGCCTCACCAGCGACGTGTTCCGCTCCCGGCGGTGCGACTGCGGCCCTCAGCTCGAGAAGGCGTTGTCGATGATCCAGAAGCAGGGGTGCGGTGTGCTCGTGTACCTGCGTCAGGAGGGCCGGGGGATCGGGCTGCACAACAAGATCCGCGCCTACGAGTTGCAGGACCAGGGGCAGGACACGGTCGAGGCCAACGAGAGCCTCGGGTTCAAGGCCGACCTCCGCGACTACGGCATCGGGGCCCAGATCCTCGTCGATCTCGGCGTGCGCAAGTTCCGCCTGCTCACCAACAATCCGAGAAAGATCGTGGGACTCGAGGGCTACGGCCTTCAGTTCGTGGAGCGCGTCCCCATCGAGGTCCCGGCGACCGACGACAACCGCAAGTACCTCAGCACGAAGCGGGACAAGCTCGGTCACCTGCTCTCGTCGCTGCCGGACTGAGAGCATGGCGGGGCGAGCGCCTGCGCCGCGTCGGGACCACGTCGACGCCTCCGCGCGTTACGCCGTGGTGGCGGCGCGCTTCAACGAATCCATCAGCCGCCGACTGGTCGAGGGCGCGCTCCACGCGTTCGCCGCGGCCAAGGTCGCCGAGGACCGCGTGGACGTCCACTGGGTGCCCGGCTCGTTCGAGCTGCCGCTGGCCGCGATGCATCTGGCGGAGTCCAGGCGTTACGCCGGCATTGTCTGCGTCGGGGTGGTGATCCGCGGGCAGACCCCGCACTTCGAACACGTCGCGCGCGAAGCCGCCTCGGGGATCCGTCACGTCGCGCTGACCACCGGCGTGCCGACGGGCTTCGGCGTCATCACCACGCTCGACGAGGAGCAGGCCTGGGCGCGCGCGGGCGGCGCCGTCGGCAACCGCGGCGAAGAAGCCGCTGCCGCCGTCATCGAGATGGCCGCGTTCGTTCAGCAGGTCAAGCAGGGCACCCGCAAGCGGCGGCGCTGATGGGCAGACGACGAAAGGCGCGGGAAGTCGCGCTGCAGTTTCTCTATCAGCTCGATCAACACGGCGACACGGATCCGACCGAGCACGAGACGGAATTCTGGAGCCGGCACCCGGTGGACGAGGCCACGCGCGCGTTCGCCTCCACGCTCGTGCGGGGCGCCATGAGCCGTCACATCGAAGTCGACAAGCTCATCGCCCAGTACACGGAGCACTGGGATCTCGACCGGATGGCGGTCGTCGACCGCAACATCCTGCGCCTGGCCGTGTACGAGCTGCTCGATCAGAGCACGGCGCCGCCCAAGGTCGCCATCAACGAGGCGATCGAGATCAGCAAGAAGTTCGGGACCGGCGAATCGAGCCGGTTCATCAACGGGATCCTCGACCGCGTGCACAAGGAACTGCGCGCGGCGTCCTGAGGGGCGGGATCCCGTGCGCTACGCGATCCTGTCCGACATCCACGGCAACCTCGAGGCCCTCCACGCGGTGCTCGCCCACGCCGATTCCCGCGCCGAGGCCGTGCTGGTCCTCGGCGACATCGTCGGCTACGGCGCGGATCCCCAGGCCTGCCTCGAGCGGGTGGCCGAGCGCGCCGACGCGGTCGTGGCGGGAAACCACGAGCATGGGGTCGTCGGGATGCTCGATCTCGGGTGGTTCAACGATCGAGCGCGGATGGCGCTGGAATGGACGCGCGGGCAGCTCGATGACGATCACCTCGCGTGGCTCCGCACACGGCCGCTCACCGTGGAGATCGACGACGCCACGCTCGTGCACGCCTCGCCCGATCAACCCGCTGAGTGGGACTACCTGCTCTCCGCGGAGGACGGGTTCGACGTCTTCGGCGCCTTCGCCACCCGGCTCTGCTTCGTCGGCCACTCGCACCGGCCGGCCGCGTGGTCCGTCGGCTCGTCCGGCCGCGCCCACGAACCGGGGACGCACGAGATCGACCTCGAGGCGGGCCGGCGCTACGTGATCAACGTCGGCAGCGTGGGACAGCCGCGCGACCGTGACTCGCGCGCCTCCTACGCGCTCTGGGACCTCGACGCTCGCCGCGTGACCATCGAGCGCGTGCCCTACGATCGAGTCACCGCGGGACGGAAGATCCTGAGCGCGGACCTGCCGAGATTCCTCGCCGACCGCCTGATGATCGGCGCTTGACGACGGGCCCGCTGCGCGAGGTCGCCGTTCACGGGCTCGCGGTCGTGGCCGGCGCCGTGGCGCTGGCGCTGGCCTTTCCCGGAACGGACTGGTCGGGCGCGGCGTGGGTCGCGCTGGCTCCCGTCGTCGTGCTTGCGCTCCTGCGCCCCCCGCGCGCGGCGTTCGGTCTCGGGTGGCTCGGGGGCTTCGTGTTCTTCCTGCTCCTGCTGCGCTGGCTGAACTTCACGTTCCGGGTCTACAGCGCGATCCCGTGGCCGCTCGTGTGGCTTCCCACCGCGCTGCTCGCGGCCTACTGCGGTCTCTACACCGGTCTGTTCGCGGGCGCGCTGTCGTGGATCGGGGCTCGTCGCTCGAGCCTCGCCGCCGTCGCCGCCGCTCCCTTCCTGTGGGTCGTGCTCGAGTGGACGAGGGGATGGCTGATGGGAGGCTTTCCGTGGGGCCATCTCGGCTACTCGCAGTATCGACACCTCGCGGTCATTCAGATCGCCGAGCTGGGCGGAGTCTACGCGGTGTCGTTCCTGGTGATCGCGGTCAACGCCGCGCTGGCCGCGGTCGTCGTGTCGGGGCCGAGACGCGCGGCCGCGCCGCTCGGAATCGCCGCGCTCCTCGTCGTGGCCACGCTCACGTTCGGCCACGCTCGTCTCGGTGAGGTCGCGCCGGCCGAGACGGCATCGATCGCGGCCCTGCAGCCGTCCATCGCCCAGCCGCTCAAGTGGGACCCCAACTTCGCCATGAGCACGCTCGCCAACTACTTCGACCTCACGCGCCGGGCCGGGCAGGCGCGGCCGGACCTCATCGTGTGGCCGGAGACGTCGACCCCGACCGTGCTTCGACAGGACCCCGCGCTGCTGGCCGCGCTGCGCCGGCTGTCGGGGGAAGTGGGGGCGCCGCTGCTCGTCGGCTCCGTCGACATCGATCAGGCCTCGGCGCCGAAGTATCGTAACAGCGCATTCTTGCTGGACGAACGAGGCGTGGTGAACAGGTATGATAAAATTCAACTCGTTCCATTTGGTGAATACGTGCCGCTCTCGGGCGTGATCGGCTTCGTGAGGGGTTGGGCCGAGTTCATCGCGGATCTCGAGCCCGGCTCCCGCAGCGTGGTGTTCTCGGGTCCGCCAGCCCCCTTTGGGATCGTGATCTGTTACGAAGGGATCTTTCCGGCGCTGGTGCGCCGTTTCGTGAAGGACGGTGCCCGCTTCATGGTGAACATGACCAACGACGGCTGGTTCGGCGAGACCGCCGGCCCGCTTCAACATCTCGCGATGTACCCGTTCCGGGCGGTGGAGCACCGTGTCTCGGTGGTGCGCGCCGCCAATACCGGTGTTTCGGCCATGATCGCTCCGAGCGGAGAGATCACCCGGACGCTGCCGCCCTTCACGCGCGGCGTGCTCGCCGACCGCGTCCCCCTGCGGACTCGCCAGACGCTCTACACGCGCCTGGGCGATTGGCTCGCCTACCTTTCGCTCGCGGTGTCGGCCGTCGGCCTTGGCGCCGCCGCCTGGCGGAGAGCGTAATGGCCGGCGAGCTGCGTCGCGAGGTCGCCGAGCAGGCCCGGCGCGTCGATGAGCTGCGGAGGCATCTTTGACATCCCTGAGAAGGAAAAGCGGCTCAGCCAGCTCGACGCCGAGATGGGGGCGCCGAGCTTCTGGGAGGACAACCGCCGCGCCCAGGAGCTGATCCGCGAGCGGTCGGATCTCCAGCGATTGGTGACGCGGGTCACCGAGCTCGCCAAGCAGGCCGAAGACCTGGGCGTCCTGCTCGAGCTTGCGGACGAAGCCGGCGACAACAGCCTCGACACCGAGATCGACGACGGCCTCCGTCAGCTGCGGCGGGAGCTGGATGACTTCGAGCTCAAGCTCATGCTCTCCGGCCCCCACGACAACAAGGCGTGCGTGCTGTCCATCCACCCCGGCGCCGGCGGCACCGAATCCCAGGACTGGGCCCAGATGCTGATGCGCATGTACCTCCGCTGGTGCGAGCGCCAGGGCTTCAAGGCCGAGGTCGTCGACCTGCTGCCCGGCGAAGAGGCGGGGATCAAGTCCGCCACCATCGAGGTCACCGGGGATTACGCCTACGGATACCTGCGAGGGGAGATGGGCGTGCATCGTCTCATCCGCATCTCGCCCTTCGACGCCTCCCGGCGCCGCCAGACGAGCTTCGCCTCGGTGGCGGTCGTCCCCGAAGTCGACGACGTGGAAGTGACCGTGCGCGAGGACGATCTGCGTATCGACGTGTTCCGTTCCTCGGGTCCGGGTGGGCAGGGCGTCAACACCGCGGACTCGGCGGTGCGGATTACCCACCTGCCCACCAACATCGTGGTTCAGTGCCAGAACGAGCGCTCGCAGCTCCGCAACCGCGACACCGCGATGCGCATCCTCAAGGCCCGGCTCTTCGAAGTGGCCCAGAAGCAGCAGCGGGAGGAGCTCAAGGAGCTGACCGGCGAGAAGAAGGAGATCGCGTTCGGCAGTCAGATCCGCTCCTATACCTTCCATCCGTATCAGCTGATCAAGGACCATCGGACCAGCCTGGAAGTCGGCAACGTCGAGGCCGTGATGGACGGCGACCTCGAGGCGCTGATCACCGCCTATCTCCTGTGGGCGCGGGGACGCGAGGCGTGAGCGGGGACGAGCTGCCGCCGCTCCTGCGCCAGCGCCGGGAGAGCCTCGACGCGCTGCGCGCCCGCGGCATCGATCCGTTCGGCACGCGCTTTCCGGTCACCCACTGGGCCGGCGATCTCAAGGGCCGCCTCGACGGAGCCGGCGAAGACGAGCTGAAGGCGTTCGGGCCGGTGGGCGTGGCCGGTCGGCTCGTCGCCCTCCGCCATCACGGCAAGACGTGCTTCGCTCACCTGATGGACTACACCGGGCGCATCCAGCTCTACGCGCGCGCCGATCAGCTGGGCGACGACTATGCGCTCTTCACGGGCCTCGACGTCGGCGACTTCGTCGGGGTCACCGGCGAGCCATTTCGCACGCGCACGGGCGAACTGACCGTCGCGGTCAAGGCGTTCACGGTGCTGTCGAAGTCGCTGCGGCCACTGCCGGAGAAGTGGCACGGCCTGCGCGACGTGGAGACGCGGTACCGCCAGCGCTACGTCGACCTCGTGGTCAATCCCGAGGTCCGGGAGATCTTCGTGCTGCGCTCGCGGCTGGTGAAGGCGCTCCGTGAGTTCCTCGACGCCCGCGGCTTCCTCGAGGTCGAGACGCCGATGATGCAGCCCATTCCCGGCGGCGCCACCGCGCGGCCGTTCGTGACCCATCACAACGCGCTCGACGTCGACCTCTACCTGCGTGTCGCGCCCGAGCTGTACCTCAAGCGGCTGCTCGTGGGCGGCTTCGACCGGGTCTACGAGATCAACCGGAACTTCCGCAACGAGGGAGTGTCGACCCAGCACAACCCCGAATTCACGATGCTGGAGTTCTATCAGGCCTACGCCGACTACACCGACCTCATCGAGCTGACCGAGGAGTTGTTCGTCCACCTGGCGCGGACCCTCAAGGGCACGCTCACGCTGCCGTGGGGGGACGACACGATCGATCTCACGCCTCCCTGGCGACGGTTGCCGTTCTTCGAGGGGATCTCCGAACAGCTACAGGCGTCGGTGACGCCGGATGCGCCGGTGGAAGAATTTCGGGAGGCCATCGAGAAAGCCCGGGCGGTGCGGGCTCTGGCCGCCGACGTTCCGAGCGTGGCCGCGATCAACAGCTGGAAAGACTGCTTCGAGACCCTGGTCGAGCCGACGCTGGTGCAGCCGACGTTCGTGACGGACTTCCCCATCGAGCTGTCGCCGCTGTCCAAGCGCAAGCGCGAGAACCCGCGGCTCGTCGACCGGTTCGAGCTGTTCGTGGGCCGCCGCGAGCTGGCCAACGCGTACTCCGAGCTGAACGACCCCATCGACCAGCGCGAGCGGTTCCTCCAGCAGGCCGCCGAGCGCCAGCGCGGCGATGATGAAGCCCACTGGCTCGACGAGGACTACGTGCGGGCGCTCGAATACGGGATGCCGCCGGCGGCGGGGGAGGGGATCGGTATCGATCGGCTGGTGATGCTCTTCGCCAATCAGCCGTCGATCCGCGAGGTCATCCTGTTTCCGCACCTGCGTCCGGAGGCTTCGCACGACCCGACCGACGAGGGAGCGGACGCCTCGGAGGCGGCCGGCGCATGAGCCGCGGGCTGCCCTTCGAGCTGTTCCTCGGCCTCCGCTATCTCACCGCGCGGGGGCAGCGGACGAACCTCTCGCTGTTCGTGTGGATCGGCGTGGGCGGGGTGTTCCTCGGCGTAGCGGCCCTGATCGTGGTGCTCGCGGTGATGACGGGCTTCCAGGACGGCATCCGCGACAAGATCATCTCCGCCAACCCGCATCTGCTGATCTTCCAGACCGGCGCCGGCCTGGCCGACGCCGACGGCGTCGCCGCGCGCGTGCGGACCGTCCCCGGCGTGCGCTCGGCCACCCCGTTCGTGCTCCAGCAAGCGTTGTTCACCACCGAGGGCGGCGGCTCTCACGGCGGCCTCGTGCGTGGTGTCGCACTGCACGACCCCTCCGTGCTCGCGGATATCAAGCGGCAGATCGGCTCCGGCTCGCTCGACCCGCTCGTCAGTGGCCGGGGGGGCATCCTGCTCGGCGTGGAGCTGGCGCGGACGCTCGGCGTGATTCCGGGAGACGCGGTCACCGTGATCTCTCCGAAGGCCGCGATCACCGCCGTCGGGATGGTCCCGAAGATGCGCCGATTCACGGTGGCGGGGACTGTCCAGATCGGCATGTACGAGTACGACGCGTCGATCGCCTACCTCGGCCTCGACGCCGCGCGCGAGTTCGCCGATTTACCGGCCGGCGTCACCGGGCTCGAGGTGAAGCTCGACGATCCTTTCGCGGCCAAGAAGGTGGGGGCGGCCATCTCTCGCAGCCTGGGCTTTCCGTTCTGGATCCGTGATTGGATGGACATGAACCGGAACCTCTTCGCCGCCCTCCAGCTCGAGAAGCTCGCCCTGTTCGTGATCGTGACCATCATCGTGCTGGTGGCGGCGTTCGCGATCATCGGCCATCTGGTGCTGCTGGTGGCCGAGAAGCGCAAGGAGATCGGCGTCCTCAAGGCCATCGGCGCCTCGGGGCCGAGCATCACGCTGGTGTTCTTCTGCGTCGGCATGATGATCAGCGTGGCCGGGACCGTGGCGGGGAGCGCGGTCGGGCTGGCCCTGATCTGGGTGCAGAACACCTACAAGATCATCCGGCTGGCTGGCGACGTGTACCAGATCGACCACCTTCCGATGAAGCTGTCGCCCACGGACTTCGTCCTCATCATCGGCGCCACGCTGGTGCTGTCGTTCCTGGCCACGGTCCTGCCCGCCCGCCGCGCGGGCGCCCTTTCCCCCGTCGACGTGCTGAGATATGAGTGACGACATCCTCCTGGTCGGCGAGGACATCGAGAAGGAATACCGCGTGGGGCCGGAGCTCGTCCGGGTGCTGCGTGGAGCGACCGTCGGCGTCAATGCCGGCGAGGTGGTGGCGCTGGTCGGAGCCTCGGGGGTCGGCAAATCGACGCTGCTGCACATCATGGGGACGCTTGACCGGCCGACGGCGGGCCGCGTGAGCTGGCGTGGTCAGGACCTCTTCGCGCGGGGCGAAGCCGAGCTGGTCAAGTTCCGCCGTGAGGAAGTCGGGTTCGTGTTCCAGTTCTACAATCTGCTGGGCGAGATGACCGCGCTCGAAAACGCGATGCTGCCCTCGTTGCTCTGCCGCCGCTCCACTCGAGAGGCCCGCGCGCTCGCGGCCGAGGCGCTGGCCGAGGTCGGGCTCGCCGATCGCCTGCATCATCGCCCTGGCGAGCTGTCCGGCGGAGAGCAGCAGCGCGTCGCGGTCGCGCGCGCGCTCATCAATCGACCGCATCTGATCCTCGCCGACGAGCCGACCGGCAACCTCGATCCCAAGACGAGCGAGGTGGTCTTCGAGCTGTTCATGCGTCTGGCCGCGGAGCGTGGTTTGGCCTTCCTGATCGCGACCCACAACCCGGAGCTGGCGCGGCGTGCCGACCGCATTTACCGCCTCGTCGACGGCCGCGCCCGCGAGATCATCGCGGCGGACTCCACGTGAGCCAGGCGGCGTCGACGCGAAATCAAGCAGTTAACGCTCGTGAAGAAAAAGGCTAGCGGCCCATTTCGCCGGGAGCTATACTGAGTCCGATCTAGCTGTCCGTTAAAGAAAAATCGGCAGTGGGCGACGACGAAAGGGGTGGGGGAAACTCGTGTTTGAGCGATTCACCGAACGGGCGCGACGAGTCATCATCCTCGCACGTGAAGAAGCCGGACGGTTCCGCCACGATTTCGTCGGAACCGAGCATGTCCTCCTCGGCCTGATCCGAGACGGCGAAGGGATCGCGACCGCGGTCCTGCAACGCCTCGGGCTCAGACTCGAGACCGTCAAGGCCGAAGTCGAACGGGCCTTGGCCGGATTCCCGAAGACACTGACGTTCGGTGAAGTTCCGTTCACCCCACAGGCCAAGCGCGTCCTCGAGCTGTCGATCGAGGAAGCGCGGCAGCTCGGCCACAACTACATCGGCACCGAGCACCTGCTGCTCGGCCTGATGAAAGAGGGCCAGTCGATCGCGGCCAAGATTCTCGAATCGCTCGGCGCGCGGCTCGACGAGGTCCGTCAGGAGACCCTGGCCCTGCTCGGTGATCAGTACTATCCCCGGCCCAAGAAGCGCTCTCAGACGCCCGTGCTCGACGAGTTCGCCCGCGATCTCACCCAGCTCGCCCGCGAGTCGAAGCTCGATCCCGTGATCGGCCGCGAGCAGGAGATCGAGCGGGTCATCCAGATCCTCGCCCGGCGAACCAAGAACAATCCCGTGTTGATCGGCGAGCCCGGTGTGGGCAAGACCGCCATCGTCGAGGGCCTCGCGCAGAAGATCCAGAGCCACGACGTCCCCGACGTCCTCCTCAACAAGCGGCTCCTCCAGCTCGACCTCGGCGCCCTCGTGGCCGGCACGAAGTATCGCGGCCAGTTCGAGGAGCGTCTGAAGGCGGTGATGAAGGAGATTCGCCAGTCCGAGAACGTCGTCCTGTTCCTCGACGAGCTGCACACGCTCATCGGAGCGGGGGCGGCCGAGGGAGCCATCGACGCGTCCAACATGCTCAAGCCCGCGCTGTCGCGCGGTGAGATCCAGACCATCGGCGCGACCACCCTCGACGAGTACCGCAAGTACATCGAGAAGGACGGCGCGCTCGAGCGGCGCTTCCAGCCGGTCATCGTCAAGGCGCCGTCGATCCCAGAGGCGATCGAGATCATCCGCGGCCTCCGTCACAAGTACGAGGCGCATCACCGGGTGAAGATCACCGAGCAGGCCATCGACGCCGCCGTGCGGCTGGCCGACCGCTACATCACCGATCGCCAGCTGCCGGACAAGGCCATCGACGTCATCGACGAGGCCTCCTCGCGCACGCGCCTCATGGCGCTGACGCCCCCGCCCGAGATCAAGGAGATCGAGAAGGAGCTGGAGCGGGTCATCCGCGAGAAGGACATGTACCTGGAGGCCCAGGAGTTCGAGAAGGCCGCCTCCCTTCGCGAAAAGGAAAAAGTCCTCCGCCACCGCGAAGAAGAAATGAAGCGGGAGTGGGAGAAGAACAAGGGCAAGGGCACCCAGTCCGTGAGCGAGGTGGACATCGAGTTCATCGTCTCCCGCTGGACCGGTATCCCGCTCTCAAAGCTCGAGGAGAAGGAATCGGCCAAGCTCGCGCGCATGGAAGATGCGCTGCACGGCCGCATCGTCGGCCAGGACGACGCGGTGGCCGCGGTATCACGGGCCATCCGTCGCTCGCGCGCCGGCCTCAAGGACGCCAAGCGGCCCGTGGGGTCGTTCGTGTTCCTCGGTCCCACCGGCGTGGGCAAGACGGAGCTGGCCCGGGCCCTCGCCGAATACCTCTTCGGCGACGAGAACGCGCTGATCCGGATTGACATGTCCGAATACATGGAGAAGTTCTCGGTGTCCCGGCTGCTGGGCGCCCCGCCCGGCTACGTCGGATATGAAGAAGGTGGGTTCCTCACCGAGAAGGTCCGGCGACGGCCCTATTCGGTCGTGTTGTTCGACGAAATCGAAAAAGCCCATCCGGATGTGTTCAACATGCTCCTCCAAGTGCTCGACGACGGCCGCCTGACCGACTCCCTCGGCCACGTGGTGGACTTCAAGAACACGATCCTGATCATGACGTCGAACCTGGGGACGAGCCTCATCGGCAAGCGGGTCTCGCCGGGCTTTCTCCAGGGCGGCGACGAGAGCGCCAGCTACGAAAAGATGAAGGACCGGGTGATGGAGGAGCTGAAGCGGGCGTTCCGGCCCGAGTTCCTCAACCGGATCGACGACACCATCGTGTTCCACGCGCTCTCCGAGCTGCACATCAAGGACATCATCCGGTTGATGATCGCCCGCATCAACAAGCAGCTGGAAGACAAGGGCATGGACCTGACCCTGACCGCGGCCGCCGAGCAGGCGCTGCTCGACAAGGGCTACGATGCGACCTACGGCGCCCGTCAGCTCCGGCGCACGATCCAGAAGCACATCGAAGACCCGCTCGCGGAAGCCATCGTCCGGGGGCAGATACCCGAGAGCTCACGGATCGACATCGACGTCGACGGCTCCTCGAACTTCGTGTTCCGCGAGGCCCAGGCGGCCGAGCCCCCGCTCGAGCTCGCGGAGCACTAGAAGGCTTACAGGATCCCGAGCGCCCGGTGACGACCAGGGGGAGAGCGCGGCTCTCCGTTCTCTGCGCGATCATCGTACTCGTCCTCGCCGGCCGGGTGGCGGCGCAGCAGTCCCCGCCACCCATCTCCATCAAGGAGCTCACGGTCGAAGGGAACCGCCGAGTTCAGGAGGCGGTGATCCTCGGCCGGGTACAGTCCAAGCTTGGCGGCCCCTTCAATCCGGCCCTGCTCAGCGAAGATCTGCGGGCGATCTTCGGCCTGGGGTTCTTCGACGACGTGCGGATGCGGGTCGAGGACTTCGAGGGCGGGGTGCGGGTCGTCTTCGTGGTCAGCGAGCGCCCGTTCGTCCGCGACATCGACTTCACCGGCAACAAGAAGCTCACCACTAACACCCTGCAGGAGAAGGTCGACCTCAAGCTCGGCAGCGTCTACAACCCCGTCGACGTCCAGCGCGCGCGCGAGAAGCTGAAGGAGTACTACGAGGAAGAAGGCTACTTCGAGGCGCAGATCACCCCCGAGGTCGAGAAGTTCGCGGACGGTGACGTCCGGGTCGCCTTCGTGATCAACGAGGGCCGCCGCATCACCATCGAGCAGGTGGTCATCGAGGGCAACGAGGGCCTGTCGGCCCGCGACATCAAGACGGTCATGGTGGTCCAGGAGCGGGAGTACTTCATCCTGCGCGGCACCGTGCAGCGCCAGAAGCTCGAGGAGGACATCGACCGTATCCTGGCCCTCTACAACGACCACGGCTTCATCCAGGCGCGGGTGGAATCCCACGACATCGCGGTTGACCGCGAGCGGGCGCGGGTGATCATCACGATCCGGGTGGTGGAAGGCCCCCGCTACCACGTCGACCAGATCACGGTCACCGGAGTGACCCTCCTGCCCGAGAGCGAGATCCGCCGCCAGCTCAAGTTCAAGAAGGGCGACGTCTTCTCCCGCACGGCCCTGCGCGAGAGCGTCAACGGCATCGCCGACCTCTACAGCACGATCGGCCGGGCATCGGCCGACATCACCCCGCGCACGGAGCAGGTCCCGGCGGACGCCAAGGTCAACATCGTCCTGGAGATCGTCGAGGGCCCGGTGGTCTACGTCGAGCGGATCAACATCAGCGGGAACCTCCGCTCCGAGGACAAGATCCTTCGCCGCGAGATTCCCATGATCGAAGGGGACCTGTTCACGCTCCAGAAGCTCACGCGGGCGCGGCAACGACTCATCAACCTCGGCTACTTCGACATGGTCAACGTCACCACGGTCCCCGGGTCGGACAAGACCAAGATCGTGGTGAACGTGGAGGTCACCGAGAAGCCGACCGGGATCTTCTCGATCGGCGGCGGCTACTCCTCGGCCGATAGCTTCGTGGGCACCATCGACCTCACCCAGCGCAACTTCCTGGGCAAGGGCTACGAGGCGTCGATCCGCATCCGCGCCGGCGCCCTCACCCAGCAGGGCATCATCAGCTTCACCGACCCGTGGTTCCTCGACCGGCCGCTGTCGGCGGGCGTGGACGTCTACAGCACCACCCGGGTGTTCCAGGACTACAGCTATTCGTCGACCGGCGCCGCGGTCCGCCTGAGCCATCCGTTCGAGGAATACTGGCGCTGGCATCTGGGCTACCGGATCTCGCGGGACAACATCGGACACGTCGCCGACACCGTGGTCTCGCCCGACCTGCTCGAGCAGAAGGGTGACCACATCACGTCGGTGATCAGCACCACGATCAGCCGGGACAGCCGGGACAACATCCAGTCGCCCTCGCGCGGGGGCCAGGCGGGCATCACCGTCGACGTCGCGGGACTGGGCGGCGACTTCAAGTTCATCAAGACCGTCGCGTCGGCGTCGTACTTCAAGCCGATCTGGTTCGGCCACATCCTTTCCGGCCGCGTCGAGGGTGGGTACGCGTTCGGGTGGGGATCGGACGCGAGGGTGCCGATCTTCGAGCGCTTCTACTTGGGTGGTCCCAACAGCCTGCGCGGGTGGAAGTTCCGTCAGGTGTCTCCGGTCGACGAAACCGGATTCGCGGTGGGCGGCACCACGGAGGTCCTCGCCAACGCCGAGTACCACATCCCGCTGCCCTTCGGCCTCCGACTCGCCGGCTTCTTCGACGTCGGCAATGTCTACGCGCAAGGGAAGGTGTTCGATCCGAGCAAGCTCCGTTCGGACGTCGGGGCGGGCGTGCGCTGGCTGTCCCCGTTCGGCCCGATCCGGCTCGACTACGGCGTCAAGCTCGACCGTCACCCCACCGAGGATCTGGGCGCGTTTCAGTTCTCGGTCGGATCCGCATTTTAGGAGGATGTTCATGCCACGGCGATTCTTCGCGCTCGTGCTGATCGCCGGCGCCGTTCTGTTCGGCGGCTCGGGCGCCGGGGCGCAGGCGCCGACGCGGATCGGGTACATCGACCTCGCGCGGGTGCTCGCGCGCTCGGCGGCCGGTGTGGCCGCCCGCGAGCAGCTCGAGCGCGAGAAGGCGACCATGCAGAAGGAGATGGACGGCAAGCGTGTCGAGCTCGACAAGCTCCGCGAGGAGCTCGAGAAGAAGGGCTCGCTCATGACGGCCGACGCCCGCCGCGACCGCGAAGAGGCCATGGAGCGCAAGCGGCGGGACGCCACGCGCCTGGCCGACGACTTCCAGCGCGAGCTGGGGCGCAAGGAGCAGGTGCTCGCCCAGAAGGTCCTGCAGGACATCACCGGCGTGATCGAGCGCGTGGGCAAGCAGAAGGGGTTTTACCTCGTGCTGGAGCGGCGCGGGGCCGGTGTGCTCTTCAGCGCCCCCGAGGCCGACCTGACCGATGAGATCATCAAGGCGTACGACCAGGAGACAGCCGCCAAGGGGAAGAAGTAGGGCGATGGGCGCCGGGGCGGGCTTCGCCCTCGGCCGGCTGGCCCAGATGCTCGAGGCGACGCTGGATGGGCAACCCGAGCGCGTGGTGACCGGCGTGGCCGCGCTGGCGAGCGCCGGTCCCGACGACCTCACGTACATCGCCGATCACGCGCACCTCGAATCGGCCCGCGCCTCCCGCGCCGGCGCCTTCATCGCCCCCGTCGGCCTCAGCGGACTCCCGGCCCCCACGCTGCGCTGCCGCGAGCCGCGGCGGGCCCTGGCCACGGTGCTCCACTTGTTCCATCCCGGCGTCGAGCCCGCCCCCGGCATCGACGAGTCGGCCCGCGTGGCCGCGGACGCGCGGGTGCACCCGACCGCGGCGATCGGGGCCCTGGCCGTCGTGGAGTCCGGCGCGGTGATCGGCGCGCGGGTGTGGGTCGGGCCGCTGGTCTACGTCGGCTCCGGGGTCGCGATCGGCGACGGCTGCCTCCTGCACCCTCACGTCGTGATCTATGGGGGGTGCCATCTGGGACAGCGCGTGATCGTCCACGCGGGCGCGGTCATCGGGGCCGACGGGTTCGGCTTCGTCCCCGACCGTCAGGGGCCCCTGAAGATCCCGCAGGTCGGGACGGTGATCGTCGAGGACGACGTGGAGATCGGGGCCAACAGCACCATCGACCGGGCCACCCTCGGCGAGACCGTCATCGGGCGCGGCACCAAGATCGACAACCTCGTGCACATCGGCCACAACGTCGAGGTCGGCGAGCGCTGCCTCATGGCCGCTCAGAGCGGGATCTCCGGGTCATGTCACATCGGTAACGACGTGATCATGGGCGGGCAGGTCGGCCTCGCCGACCACGTGCGCATCGGGGACGGAGCGATGCTCGCCGGTGGCACCGCGGTGATGCGGGACGTTCCCGCGGGCCAGCGCTTCGCGGGGCGCTGGGCACGTCCGGCCACGCTGACCCATCGCATCTGGGTCGCCGAATCCCAGCTGCCGGACTTGCTCCGCAGCGTCAAGACCCTCGAGCGGCGGCTGGCCGCGCTGGAGGGGCGCGCGGGTGACCGTGGGTGACCCGGCGACCATGACGGCGGCGGCGATCCACCCGACGACCATCGTGGACCCCGGTGCGACGCTCGGCCCGGGCGTCCGGATCGGTCCGTTTTCGGTGATCGGCTCTCAGGTCGTGCTCGGGTCCGGAGTAGAGATCGGCAACCACGTCACGCTGGAGAGCCGGGTAGTGCTGGAGGCCGCGGTCAAGGTGGGGCACGGCGCGGTGATCGGCGGCGTGCCCCAGGACGTGAAGTTCAAGGACGGCACCCCGTCCGGCGTCCGCGTCGGCGCCGGCACGGTCATCCGCGAGCACGTCACCATTCACCGTGCAACCACGGCTGACGGGTGGACGGAGATCGGCCGCGACTGCCTCATCATGGCCGGTGCTCACATCGCCCACGACTGCCGGCTCGCCGATGGCGTCATCGTCATCAACAATGCCGGACTCGCCGGGCATTGCACGGTCGGTGAACGCGCCACCGTGGGCGGGATCGTCGGGGTGGGGCCGTTCATGCGCATCGGCGCCTACGCCTATCTCGGCGGCGTCAGCGGGCTCACCATGGACCTGCCGCCCTTCATGCTCGCCGCGGGTCGGCCGGCCACCGTGCGCGGCGTCAACGTGGTCGGGCTCCGTCGAGCGGGCATTGGCGCCCCGGAGCGGCGGATGATTCAGGACGCTCACCGGCTGCTCTATCGAGAGGGACTCACCCCGAAAGCCGCGCTCGATCGAATCCGCCAGGAGATCCCGGCGACGCCGCGCATCGCCCTGCTCGTCGAGTTCGTGGAGACGGCGCGCCGGGGCATCTGCGGACCCCCGCGCGGGGCCGACCTCCTCGAGGGCGAGGAAGCGCTCTGATGGACGCCGCCGGGCCGCGGCTGAGGGCCGCCGTCGTGGGCGCCGGCCACATGGGTGCCTACCACGCGCTGGCCTACGCGGAGCTTGCCGACATCGTCCTCGTCGGCGTCGTCGACCTCGATCCCGACCGCGCGCGCACGGTGGCCCGACACTACGAGGCCCGCGCGTTCACCGACCATCGCGACCTCATCGGCCGCGCCGACGTGGTCAGCGTGGCGGTGCCCACGGAGGAGCACTTCCACGTGGCCCGCGATCTCCTGGAGGCCGGCATCGACGTGCTGGTCGAGAAGCCGATGACCCCGACGCTGACGGAGGCGAGCGAGCTGTTCGCGGTGGCCCGGCGGGCCGGGGCCGTGCTCCACGTCGGCCACGTCGAGCGCTTCAACGGGGCGGTGCAGGAGCTGCGCAACATCGTGGACCGGCCCATGCTCATCGAGTCCCGCCGGCTCGGCCCCTTCGTGCCCCGCGTCCAGAAGGACACGGTGGTGATGGACCTCATGATCCACGACCTCGACATCGTGCTCGCGCTGGCCGGATCGATGCCCCGGCGGGTCACCGCGTTCGGCTCCCCCGTGCACTCCGAGGTCACCGACGTGGCCAGCGTCCAGATCGCCTTCGCCTCCGGCACCATCGCGACCATCGCGGCCAGCCGGGCCACCGAGGAGAAGATCCGCACCCTCGCCATCACCCAGCGCGACGCCTACATCGTGCTCGACTACGTCGACCAGGACATCCAGATCCACCGGCGGGCCGCCCAGGAATATCTCGTCAACCGCGAATCGATCCGCTACCGGCAGGCCTCGTTCGTGGAGCACCTGTTCGTGCGCAAGGACAATCCCCTGAAGCTCGAGATCCTGCACCTCATCCGGACCGCGCGCGCCCGCCGAGCCGGCGAGGCGCTGGCCCTCGCCGAGGCCGACGATCTCCGCTCGCTCGCCATGGCCCTCGCCATCGAGCGGATGATCCGCGACGGGGTCGCCTCCGAGGCCTGGCCGCAGGAGCCGCCGTGGAGCGCTCCCTCGGCCTGATGTGCGGCGCCGGCGTGCTGCCGGCACGCATGGCGGAGCACGCACGGCGGCGGGGCTGGCGCGTGGTCGCGTTCACCTTCGACGAGGCCTCCGGCGTGACGGACCGCGCGGACGCCGTGGTGCCGGCCCGCATCGTCGAGCTGGGCGCGGTGCTCGAGCGGGTGACCGCCGAGGGCATCGCGAGCGTGCTGTTCTCCGGGCGATTCTCCATGCCCGCGGTGCTGCGCGTGGGGAACGCCGCCGACGCCACCTTTCGTGGCTTCGAGGCGCGCGCCCAGTCGCGCAGCGGGGCGGCCTTCGTCGACGCGATCATCGCCACCCTCGCCGCGCGCGGCATCGCGGTGCTCGATCAGCGCGACTTCGTGGGCGACTGGCTCGTGGGGCCGGGCTGCTGCTCGGCGCGCCCGCCCAGCGAGGAAGAATGGAGCGACGCCCGGTCCGGCCTGACGATCGCGCGGACGATCGCCAGCGCCCGGATCGGCCAGACCGTGGTGATGCGCCACGGCGCGGTGGTGGCCGTCGAGGCCGTCGAGGGGACGACCGAGACCGTCCGCCGCGGCGCCGAGCTCGGGGGCAGGGGCGCGGTCGTCGTGAAGGCCGTGGCTCCCGATCACGACTACCGGTTCGACGCTCCCGCCGTCGGTCCCGAGACGCTGGTCGCGGCCGCCGACGGCGGCGTCGCGGCGATCGCGATCGAGGCCAACCGCGTCCTGCTGTTCGATCGCGCCGAAGCCCTGCGCATCGCCGATGCCGCGGGCATCGCCGTGATCGGCATCGACGACCCCTCATGAGCCGACGGTTCGGTCCGGTCATGACGGGGATCCGTCGCGCGATCTCGAGGCTCGCCCCGGCGGAGCGGTGGCGCGCCGACGGTTGGAGGGGCGGGGAGCCAGCGAGCCGTTCACACGCCGGTCGGTCGATCATGATCGTGGCCGGCGAGGCGTCCGGCGACGCGCACGGCGCGCGCCTGTGTGCCGCCATCTGCGCCCTGGCTCCCGAGACCCGCATCTTCGGCATGGGCGGCGACCGCATGCGCGCGGCCGGCGCCGATCTGCTGGCCGACGTCAGTCGCCGGGCCGGCGTAGGCAGTACCGAGGTCGTCTCGAGCATTCCGGAGCTCTACCGGGTGTACCGGCGCCTGCGCGCGGCGCTCGAGCGGGAGCCGCCATCGGTGCTCGTCCTCGTGGACTTCCCCGAGTTCAACCTGCGGCTCGCCGCCACCGCGTGCCGCCTCGGGGTGCCCGTCGTCTACTTCGTCCCGCCGCAGGTGTGGGTGTGGCGGCGCTGGCGCATCCGGACCATCCGCCGGCGCATCTCGCTCGTGCTCGCGGTCTTTCCCTTCGAGCGCGCGCTCTACGCCGACGCCGGCGTGCCCGTGGAGTTCGTGGGACATCCCGTGCTGGACTCGCTGGCCGCCGCCCCGTCGCGCCACGAGGCCCGTCGCGCGCTCGGTCTCGACGACACCTCGCGGGTGATCGGTCTGCTGCCGGGCAGCCGTCGTCGCGAGGCCTCCGAGCTGATCCCCGTGATGACCGCGGCGGCCAAACGCCTGGGGCGCCGATGGCCGGGCATGCGGTTCCTGCTCGCTCAAGCGCCGACCCTCGACGACGAATTCGTCGCCGCGGCGCTGGCCCGGGCGCCGGCGATTCGCGTGGTCCACAACGCTCTCGCGACGATGCGGGCGGCCGACCTGTTACTGGTGGCGTCGGGCACGGCCACGCTGGAGGCCGGGCTGCTCGGGACTCCGATGGTCGTCTGCTATCGCGTGTCGCGGGTGAGCGAGCTGCTGGCGCGGCTCCTCGTTCGGGTGCCGTGGATCAATCTCGTGAACCTCGTGCTGGGTCGGGCCGCCGTACCCGAGCTGCGCCTGCGCCACGAGCTGACCGTCGACCGGCTGGTCCGGGAGGCGAGCCGGCTCCTGGAGAGTCCCCAGGCGCGCGAGGCGCAGCGCGAGGCCTTCGCCGAGCTCCACGGTCAGCTCGGCGAGCGGGGCGTCGCGATGCGGGCGGCGCAAATAATCCTCGGAGGGGGGCTGCGCCCCCCATCTTCGTCGGAGGGGGCGCCATCCAGGCCCGCCTTCGGCGCGACGGCCCCCTCCGAGGCCTCCCCCTCGAACGAGGATTGCGCGGGCGAAGCCCGCGCCCGGAGTGGTGGATGAGGGTCGCGCGGTTGTCTGGGATGATTGCTCCATTCGTGGGGGCCACGCTCGTGAGATTGGTCGGGGGGACCTGGCGGGTGACCATCGTTGGACTCGTGAACGTCGAGACCCTGTGGCGGCGGCGCGAGCCCTTGATCTACGTGGTGTGGCATGGGCGGATCCTGCTCGTGCCCTGGCTCGCCGCGAGGTTGGGCCGGACGCGGGGAGCGCGGGCGCCGCGGGTGCTGGTGAGCCGGTCTCGGGACGGGGAGCTGGCGGCGCGATACGTCGGGTACTTTGGGTTGTCTGTGGTCCGGGGCTCGTCGTCGCGCGGGGGCGGGAGCGCGCTGCGGACGCTGGTGCGCGCGATCCGCGACGGGGTCGACGTGGCGATCGTTCCGGACGGGCCTCGGGGACCGCGGGAACAGCTTCAGCCGGGCGTGGTCGCCCTCGCCGCGCTGACGGGAGCGCCCGTCGTCCCGCTGGCCGTCGGAGCGCGACCCGCTCGGCGGCTCTCGTCCTGGGACCGGTTCCTCGTGCCCTGGCCCTTCGCGCGCTGCGTGCTGGCCTTCGGGCCGGCCATGCGGATCGCTCCCGACGCCGATCGCGAGCACGCCGGCAAAGAGCTGGAGCGGGCGCTGGCCGACGTCACCGAGCGGGCGGACACGCCGTGAACCCGCCGACCTCCGGCCGTTCACGCGGTCGCGCCTCTCGCCGCCCGGCCGTCCGGGGAGAGACCGGCCGGTGATTCACGGCGTCTACACCGTCGCCCTGGGCGCGGCGCTGCTGGCCGCGGCGCCGTCGGCCCTCTACCGCCGGGTGACCCGGCGGGTGCCGCTGCGTCTTCGCGAGCGGCTGGGCTATCTGCCCGCGCGGAAGGGCCGGCGGTGCGGGTGGATCCACGCAGTGTCGGTGGGGGAGTCGATCGCCGCGGTCCCGATCGTCGACGGGCTGCGCCGGCTGGCCCCCACGCTGCCGCTCGTGATGACCACGGTCACCGAGACCGGCGCCCGCGTGGTGGCCGAGCGGTTCGGCGAGGTTGTCACCCATCGGTTTTTCCCGCTGGATTTACCAGGCGCGGTCCGGCGCAGCGTGACGGCCATCGATCCGGCCTTCGTGGTGTGCATGGAGACCGAGCTGTGGCCGAACGTGCTGGGACTCCTGGCCCGGCGCGGAGTGCCGGTCATGATCGCCAACGGGCGCGTGTCGGACCGGTCGTTCCCGCGCTACCACGCGGTGCGGAAGTTCCTGCGTCCGGTCCTCGGCCACGTCGCGGTCTTCGCCATGCAATCGGACGAGGACGCGCGCCGGATCGTCGCGCTGGGCGCCCCCGCCGGGCGCGTGTTCGTGACCGGCAACCTCAAGCACGAGGCGACAGGCGACGAGGCCGACACGGTCGAGCGGTGGCTCCGCGTCCTCGGCCTGACCGGAGACACGGCGTGGATCGCGGGCAGCACCCATCGTGGCGAGGACGAGATCGTGCTGGCCGCCCACGGTCGTCTCCTCGAGCGCGTGCCCGGCGTCCGGCTCGTCCTGGCTCCGCGTCACCCGGAGCGCGTGCCCGAGCTGGTGGAGCTGATCCGGCGTCGAGGGCTGCCGGTGAGGCTTCGCAGCGAGCCGCCGGAGGCCGATCGGCCCGGCGCCCGTGACGGGGCGGTGATCGTGGTCGATACGGTGGGGGAGCTGGCGTCGATCTATTCCGTCGGCGTGGCCGCCTTCGTGGGCGGGAGCCTCGTGCCCGTGGGCGGCCACAACGTGCTGGAGCCCGCGCTGCGCGGCAAGCCCGTGCTCTTCGGTCCGCACACCGAAAACTTCCGAGAGTCCACGGCCCTCCTCGAGGCCAGCGGCGGCGGCCTGCTCGTTCGCGACGACGCGGAGCTGGCGTCGGCCCTGGGCCGGCTGTTCGACGATCGCCGCGCCTGCGCCGCGCTCGGCGCGGCGGCCCGCCAGGCGGCGGCGTCGCGGGAGGGCGCGACCCGCCGCACGCTCGAGCTGATCGAGCGCTTCCTGCTGCCCTCGGCGGACATCGCGTGAGCGACTCCACGCGGGCCGCGCGCGTGGTCCAGGGCTGGGAGCACGGGTTCCCGGCCGGCCCGCGCGTCGTGCTCTCGGCCCTCGCCGGCGGATATCGCGGCCTGCTCGGCGCGCGCGAGTGGCTCTATGGCCACGGCGTGCTGCGGTCGCGCGCGCTCGGGTGTCCGGTCGTCTCCATCGGCAACCTCACGGTCGGCGGGACCGGCAAGACACCGGCGGTCGAGCTGGCCGCCCAGACCCTCACCGAGCTGGGACGCCGCGTGGCCATCGTGAGTCGCGGCTACCGCCGCCGGTCCAGCGGGATTCAGGTCGTGGCCGACACGGCCTCGGTGCGCCTCGATCCCTCCGACGCCGGCGATGAGCCGTTTCTCCTCGCGCGGCGGCTGCCCGGCGTGGCCGTGGTGGTCGGGGCCAACCGCTACGACGCCGCCCGGCTAGCCGTCGAGCGGTTCGGGGTCACCGCGATCGTGCTGGACGACGGCTTTCAGCATCGGACGCTCGAAAAGGACGTCGAGATCGTGATGGTCCGCGCGCGCCATCCCTGGGGCAACGGTCAGCTCTTGCCTCACGGACCGCTGCGCGAGTCGCTCGGCGCGCTCGCCCGCGCGGCGCTCGTGGTCGCGGCGGGCGCCGAGCACGCCGACGACCTCGACGACGTCCGTCAGGCGGTGGCGCGCTACGCCCCCGGGGTCCCGGTGGTGGCCGCGCGCTACGTGCCGGTCGAGTGCTGGGAGGCGTCGCGGATGCGTCCGCGCCAGCCCGAGGATCTCGCGGGTCGCCGCCTGGTGGCGTTCGCAGGGCTCGCCTCGCCGGAGGGCTTCTCGGTGACACTGCGAGCGTTGGCGGTGGACGTCGCCCACTTCCAGACCTTCGTCGATCACCACTGGTATTCGGCGGCTGACCTCGCCGCCCTCGATGCGCGGGCGGAGGCGCTCGGCGCCGAGGGACTGGTGACGACCGAGAAGGACTGGGTGCGGCTGCGCGACGTGCGGCATCCGCGCCGGCCGATCTACGTGGTCAGCGTACGTCTTCAGCTCTCCGACGGCGCCGCGGCCTGGCAACGGGTGTTCGAGAAAGCATGCGCGACACGCTGATCGTCCGCCTGCCCAACTGGCTGGGCGACACGGTCATGGCGGTGCCGGCCCTGCGCGCGCTCCGGGCCGCGCGCCCGGAGGCGCGGGTGGCGCTGGTCGGGCCGTGGGCGACGGTGCTGGTGGGCCAGGGTCTGGCCGACGTGCTGGTGCCGTACGCGCGGGCGTGGGGCGCGCGGCTGGCGAGGTGGGACGAAGTTCGCGCCCTCGGCGCGGCGGCGGCGATCCTGTTGCCGAACTCGTTCGAGGCGGCCCTGGCCGCGTGGTACTGGAAGGCGCCCCGCCGCGTCGGCTTCGACACGGGCGCTCGCCGAATGCTCCTCACCGACGCGATCCCGATGCCGGCGACGCGCGAGCATCAGATCGACGAGTACGCGCGGATCGTCGCGCGCCTCGACGTCGAAGTCGACGATCGCGTCCCGCGTTTGACGCCGCCGGCGGACGACTCGCCCGCGCGCGCGACGGCCCGGCGACTGCTGGACGACGCCGGAGCGACCGCCAGCGGGCGTGCCGTCGTCGGCATTCACCTCGGCGCCGCCTACGGTCCCTCGAAGCTCTGGCCTGCCGAGCGCATCGCCGAACTGTGCCGGGCCCTGTCCGCGCGCGACGAAATCCCGCTCCTGATCGGCGCCCGCGACGGCCTCGACGCCGCCGGGCGGATCACGCGCGAGACCTCGGTGGCGAGCGTGGTCGGCCGCGACAGCCCCGACCTGTTGCCGGCGCTCCTGTCCGAGCTCGACGCCCTCGTGTGCGGCGACACCGGCGTGGGACACCTGGCGGCCGCCCTCGGCACGCCGGTCGTGACGCTGTTCGGCCCGACCGATCCCCGCTCGAGCGCGCCGCGCGGGGCCGTGCGCGTAATCACGCACCCGGTCGCCTGCGCCCCGTGCTTCTACCGCGCCTGTCCGATCGAGCATCCCTGCCTGCGCGGCATCACCGCTGTCCAGGTGGATGACGCCCTCGAGACCCTCGAGGTCGGCTGATGGCGACGCGGCCCGCGGCCGACCCCGCGCTCACCATCCTTCACCTCGTCGCCAACCGATGGTGGACCGGCAGCGCGGATCCGGTGCTGCGCCTGCTCGAGGGACTGCGCCGGCGCGGCCATCGCCCGTTGCTCGGCGTGATCCCGGGCGACCGCTTCGAGGTCAAGGCGCGCGAGGCCGGGTTCCCACCGCTGCCGGGCCTGCGGCTCACCCGGCGTCCGGCCCCGCTCGCGCTGGCTCGCGATGTCGGACGGCTCCGGCGGGTGATCCGCAGCGAGCGGGTCGACCTGATCCACGCGCATCATTCGCACGACCACTGGCTGGCGCTGCTGGCGCGCCGGCGCGGGGTCCCGCTCGTGCGCACGTTCCACAACCTGAGATCGGTGCGGAACGGCCGGCTCGACCGCTGGCTCTACCGGCGAACGGCGGCGGTCTTCGCGGTCTCGCGCCAGATCGAAGCGCGGTGCCGCGAGATCGCGATGCCGGCGCGCGTGGTGTGGACCCCGGGCGCCGCGGATCTGCCGCGCTTCGCCGCCGACGCCGACGGGGCGCTGATCCGCGAGGAATTCAAGCTCGGCGACGCGCCGGTCGTGGTCACGGTGTCGCGGCTGGCCGCCAACCGCGGCCACGAGCTGCTGCTCGACGCGTTCCGCATCCTGCTCGCCACGCTGCCGCGGGCGCGCCTGCTGCTCGTGGGCAAGGGCGAGACGCGAGAGCGGCTCGAGCAAACCGTGGTCGAGATGGGGCTCGGCGGTCAGGTCATCTTCACCGGCTACCGCGACCGCGATCTCCCCGAGGTGCTCGCCGCCGCCGACTGCTTCGCGCTGATGGCTGCCGGCTCCGACGATTCGTGTCGCGCGGCCCTCGAGGCGATGGCCGCCGCGCGTCCGGTGGTCGCGCGGCACGTCGGCGCGCTGCCGGAGACGATCGCCCACGGGGAGACCGGCCTCGTCGTCCGCGAGGATCGGCCCGAGGCCGTCGCGGCGGCCCTGGCCGCCGTCCTCGGCGACCGCGAGCGCGGGCGGGCCATGGGCCGGGCCGGGCGCGAACGCGCGGCCCGCGAGTTCGGCCCCGACCGCTCGGTGACGATCGCCGAGGACACCTATCGGTCGATCATCCCGTGAAGATCCTCCAGCTGCTCTCCTGTCGCGGGTGGTCTTCCGACGCGTACTGGGCCGCCCGCGCCACCCAGGAGCTGACGCGGCGGGGCCACACGGTCACCCTCGGGTGCCGGTCGGGGACCGAGGCGCGGGTGATCGATCGCGCGCGGGCCATGGGCGTGGAGCGCATCGCCACCTTCGCGTTCGCGAGCGGGGTCCATCCCGTGGCCGACGCCGCCGACGTCCGCCGGCTCTCGCGCTGGCTCGTCGAGGCCGACGTCGTCCACGTGCACCGCGGCAAGGAGCACTGGCTGGCCGCCGTGGCCAGCCGGCTGGCCTCTCGGCCCGCTCCGCTGGTGAGGACGCGCCACATCACCCAGGCCGTGCGGCCCCACGCGGCGAACCGGTGGCTCTATCGCCGCGCGACCGCGCTCACCGTCGCCGTGACCGAGGCCATTCGTCGCCAGTACCTGGCGGCCGGGCTCGTCGAGGCCGAGCGCGTGGTCACGCTGGCCGGCGGCGCCGATGCCGAGACGTATCGGCCCCAGGCCCCCGCGCCCGAGGCTCGCGCGCGGCTCGGCGCCGTCGACGGCGCGCCACTCGTCGGCCTGGTGTCGGGCCTGCGCGTGATGAAGGGACATCGCCTCGTGGTCGACGCGGTCGCCGAGCTGGCGGCGCGCGGCATTCGAGGGCACTTCGCGTTCGTCGGGCAGGGAAGCCAGGAGAGGCTGCTCCGCGAAGCGATCGCGCGCCGGGGCCTGACCGAGCGCTTCACCCTCGCCGGACACGTGGACGATCTGCCTGACGTCATGTCCGCCCTCGACGTCGCGCTGTACGTCCCCGTGGAGTCCGAGGGCATGTCGCGGGTGGTCTTCGAATACCTGGCCGCCGGCCGCGCGCTCATCGCGACGCGGGTCGGCATCGTGCCCGAGATCCTCACCGACGGCGAGCACGCGCTCCTCGTTCCGGCCGGCGACGCCGGCGCGCTGGCCGCGGCGATCGAGCGTGCCCTGAGCGATCCCGCGCTGCGAGCGCGTCTCGGCGCGGCGGGCCGGCGGCTCGTGCTCGAGCGCTACTCGGGAGCGCGGGTGGCCGCGGCGCTCGAGCGTCACTACGCGGACCTGGCGCGAGCGTGAAAATCTCGATCGTCTGCTTCGACCTCGCCGACAACGCGCTCGGGCGGGCGGAGCTGCTCGCCCGCTTGCTCGCCCCGCGCTACGAGGTCGAGGTGGTGGGACCGCAGTTCGGCGACACGGTGTGGCGTCCCGTCGCCGCGAGCCCGATCCGGCATCGAGGCGTGCGGGGCCGGCGCTACCCTGGCTTCGCGCGAGCGCTTCCGGATCTGCTCGGACTCATCGACGGCGACGTGATCTATGCCTCGAAGCCCCGGCCCACGAGCTTCGGTCTCGGCCTGCTCGCCCGCGCGCGCCGCCGGCGTCCGCTGATCGTCGACGTCGACGACTGGGAGCTGGGCTTCTTCTATCGCTCCGGCTTCTGGGGTGGCGTGGGACGCGCCCTCAACCTCGGCGACCCCAACGGGCTCACGTGGACCTGGCTCACCGAACGGTTGATTCCGACGGCCGACGCGCTCACCGTGGCGTCCACCTTTCTCCAGCAGCGCTTCGGCGGCGCGCTGCTGCCCCACGCGCGCGACACCGAGCGCTGGGACCCCGCGCGTCACGATCGCGCCGCCGCGCGAGCCGCCCTCGGCGTCGGCGACCGCCGGGTGGTGATGTTCCTCGGCACCCCGCGCGGCTACAAGGGCGTCGACGACCTCGTGGAGGCGGCGCGCTCGCTGGACGACGACGTGGTCGTGGTCTTGGTCGGCGTCGATCCGGCCAGTGGGTGGCATTCGCGCTGGCCCGATTCGTCGCGGCTCCGGATCGTCGGCGAGATTCCCTTCGACGAGGTGCCGCGCATGCTCGTGGCCGCCGACGTCGTCGCCGTGCCCCAGCGGGCGACCACCGACACGGTCGGCCAGGTCCCCGCCAAGCTCGTCGACGCGATGGCGATGGCGCGCCCCATCGTCGCCACCGGAGTCTCGATGATTCCCGCGATCCTCGACGGGTGCGGAGTCGTCGTCCCTCCTGGTGACCCGCCGGCGCTGGCCAAGGGCATCGCCCAGCTGCTCGCCGACCCGGCCGAGGCCGACGCGCTCGGGCGGCGCGCGCGCGAGCGCTGCATCGCGCAGTACAGCTTCGCCGCCGCGCGCGGCGTGCTCTTCCCTCTCGTCGACGGCGTGATCGCGCGTCGGATGACATCGGCGCGGCGGCCATGAAGATCGCGCTGATCGCGCGGCCGCTGGCGTTTCACGGCGGCGTCGAGCGCGCGACGGCCGGCCTCGTCGAGGCGCTGGTGGCGCGAGGCCATGACGTGCACCTCTTGAGTCCCGGCGCAACGATCGCCCCCGCCGGCGTGACGCTGCATCGCCTGCGGCTGCCGCGGCTGCCCGCCACCGCCCGCGTGCTCGCCCTGGCCGCTCTCGCGGGGCGCGCGGTGGCGGCCGGACGATGGGACGTGGTGCAGAGTCACGAGCGGACGCTGCGCCAGCACGTCTACCGCGCCGGCGAGGGCTGCCACCGGGCCTATCTCGCCAGCGGCGCGTCCTCGCGCCCGCGCATGATCTACGATCGCGTCGTGCAGGCCCTGGAGGCGCGCGTGTTCGCCGCCACGCCGCGCCTCGTGGCCATCGCCCGCCAGGGCCAGCGCGAGATCGAGAGACTCTTCGGCATCGGCGAGCCGCGGGTACGCGTGATCTACAACGGCGTCGATCTCGAGCGCTTCCATCCCGATCGCGCGGCCGCCCAGCGCGCGCCGGCCCGCGGCGAGGCGGGAATCGACGGCGACGAGCCCGTGCTGCTGTTCGCGGGCAGCGGGTACGAGCGCAAGGGATTGGCCACGGCGATCGAGGCGTTGCCGCGACTGGACCACGCGCGATTGATCGTCGTCGGCCGTGGCGACGAGACCCGCTACCGACGGTTGGCGACCGCCCTCGGCGTGTCCGATCGCGTCGCCTGGCTCGGGCTTCGTCGTGACCTCGAGCGCTGGTACGGCGCGGCGGACCTGCTCGTGCTGCCCACGCGCTACGAGCCGTTCGGCAACGTCCACCTCGAAGCGCTCGCCTCCGGTCTGGCCGTGGTGACGACCACGGCGGCGGGCGGAGCGGAAGTGGTCGAGGAGGGCAAGAACGGGGCGGTGATCGCGCCGGGCGACGCGCGCGCGCTGGCCAACGCGGTCTCGACGCTCCTGGGCGAGAACCGGGGCGCCCTCGCCGAGGCGGCGCGGCGCGCCGCCGAGCCCTACACTCACCAGAAGCAAGCGGAGGCATTCGAGCGTCTCTACCGGGAATTTCCTTGAGAAATCCAAGGGTTCACCGTAGACTTCCGGCGTGGCGCGGCGACCGGCCGTCTTCATCGATCGCGACGGAACCCTCACCGAAGAAGTCGGTTACGTGAATCATCCGAGCCGGCTCCGGCTGCTCCCGCGGTCCGCCGAAGCCGTCCGTCGGCTCAACGAGGCCGGGATCGCGGCGGTCGTGGCGACCAACCAGGCGGGGATCGCGCGCGGCTACTTCACCGAAGAACTCATGCACGCCGTTCATGAACGGCTCGTCGAGACGCTCAAGGACGCCGGCGCTCATCTCGACGGCCTCTACGTCTGCCCCCACCATCCCACCGAGGGCATGCCCCCGTTCCGGGCCGACTGCGACTGTCGCAAGCCCAAGCCGGGACTGCTCCTGCGCGCCGCCCGTGACCTCGACCTCGATCTCGGCGCGTCGACGATGGTCGGCGACAAGGCCTCGGACCTCCTGGTCGCGCCCGCGGTGGGGGCCCACGCCGTGCTCGTGCTCACCGGCTACGGCCAGGGCGAGTGGGAGTATCAGCGAGAACACTTTTCGGTGACTCCCGATCACGTGGCCGCCGACCTCCTGGACGCCGTCGACTGGGTGATCGGCGGGATGCGCACACGCGTTGGCGAGGTAGGGGGGGAACCAGATGGGATGCGCACACGCGTTGGGGAGGTATGGGGG
>Ga0193725_1000033_pt1 | contig 46697 bp, 75 predicted proteins | sample H2a2metaG_FD_143058 | JGI IMG/M metagenome (GOLD analysis project Ga0193725, IMG submission 143058) | Soil microbial communities from a riparian zone of the East river system, Colorado, United States - H2a2 | ecosystem: Environmental > Terrestrial > Soil > Riparian zone | place: USA: East River... | reverse complement strand
TCGCTAACTGGTAAGGGTTTACGTCTAACTAACAACGCGTGTTGACGCGGTAGCACGCGGGAGGCTAGGTGGAGGTGACAAGAACCCGACCTTGCCCCGACTTGACAATTTCCAAAATAGGCGTATATTGGTAGTAGGCAATTTCGCCTGACGGAAAAGAGGACGACATGAAGCCAGTAGCAGAGACGTTCGAAGTCAAGACCGTATTCGGCCAGAGCGTTGAGAAGGCCATCGCTGCACTCGATACGAAGTTTGCAAAGTTTGCTGAGGAGAATGCAGACAAGACTGACGCGATTGCAGCGAACACTGCGACTCTCGCAAGCCTGAAGGCAATCAATTGGAAGGACGTTCCTTTCACTTGGAAGCAAGCTGAGAACAAAGCCGAAGCCATTGCAGACTACACGGACGCTGAGCTTACCGAGCTTGTGAACAGCGCCCGCAAGACGGCTGCGAAGTCAAAGGAATATCAGCGCGTAATCACACCGTTTAAGCCAGACGTTGAAGACCCCGCCGTTGTGCGAGCGGCGTCAATCAAAATGTTCATGCTCCGCTACAAAATGTCTCAGCAAGCGGCCGAGGCGATGGCGGATTCTCTCGCAGCACAGGCTACAGAAGTTACAGCGTAGGAGAAAGTTTTTGAGCGGAGGGACATCACACCTCCGCTCTTTTTTCGTCACCGAGTAACGACCGGAGATTATGAAATGCCAAATACAATCACGAATCCAAACTTCATTCATGTCACCTCGCGTGACGGTGTGGTAGTGGCCATTCCTACGCACAATTGGTCCACAATCAAATTCTCATGGCGTCACGGTGGACCTGAGGACGTGTTCAAGAGCTTCACCGTTGCGGAATTGCTCCGCAACATCAACGGCAGTTTCATTCCGCGGTAGTTTTCACATCATGACGAACGAACAGCGCCGAGCCGCAATTGATGTGATTCAGGTGATTGTGGAATTGATTGCTTCACGTCCGTTTGGTTATCCCTCAGGAGAGTTGTATGCGCTCTTGATGGACAAGGTAAATTTTGAAGCATATCAATCAATGATTGAAGGTCTGAAGCGCGCAAAAGTAATCACGGCTTCAGGTCACTTGCTACACTCGAATTTACCGCGACACTAGTAACAAGTGTTACGTATGGCCGGGACTGCAAACCGGCCATTTATTATGATAGTGAGCTTTGCATTGTAGAGTGCATCGTGAAAAATAGTGCTATGCGAGCTAAACTACTGATTCTAAAGCACTTAGCATACCCACCCCCAGTATCAGTTTTATGGGACTCCGGGTGCATGCCGCAAGGGGCAGGGTTGATGACACTTAACTTTAGCATAGGAAGTTAAATTTATTTATAGGGTCTCATATTAGAGTCTCATAAATTATGAGTTCGCTTCGCTCACGAATAAAATAGTAGAGTCTCATATTTTGTTAATTCGTGTTCAGAGAGTATTTTTTGCCTATTGACAATTGGTCCGCGGTATGTTAGGATAGGACATCGGGAAGTGTTCTGAACATGATTTTTATGAGATTATGAAAGAGTAATAATAACAAGAGGATAGTACAATGCCCTTCCTTATAGTATCTGAGAACGAGTATCAGAAAGAACTCGATAAGATAACTTTGCCTAAAAATAACGAAGTAGAGTCTCATAAAATTAGTAATGAAGAAATAATTACTAGTATAGAACAAAACACAATAAACTATGGATTAGAAGTAGAAGAGATAAAGAAGGGCCGCGGCGCTGGTGTTACCAATATGCCAGAATGTTTACGCGCGGTAATAGCAGAGGAGAAACTCACGGGTTCTACAGCAAAAGAAGTTGAAAATGCGTTTGGGGTTTCACCATCTAGTATTGCTGCGTATGCTCATGGGAATACAAGTTGTGCAACATATAATAAGCCAGTAGATAAACTGGTACAGGTAAGAACTAGAATAAGCAATCGCGCGGCAAATCGTCTGAATAGTGCATTAAAATCTCTTGCTAATAAAAATCTGGATGAAGAAAAAGCAAAGGATTTATCATCTATTGCAAAAGATATGGCGGTAGTTTTTGATAAACTCTCTCCTGTAAAAGCTCAAGAGCACGCAGATGAAAATAAGCATTTGCATCTTCACATGTATGCTCCGAAGATGAAAACTCTTGCTGATTATGAAATCATTGACTTGAATCAGAAAGCAGAATAATTATGATTGGATTAAATAGTGGTTTAACAGTTTTAGCACTAATAGCATTAGTTCTCCTAATAGTCTATTTAGCAAAAAGAGTCTAGTGAATACTACGTGGTTAAACACAATAATACCACATCAATGCTATACTTGTGGTCATGAATGGATTGCTCCAGTACAGAGTAAGATATGTACTCGATGTGGTAGTAAAGACATTCATGTAATTAAAGAAGAAATACATTTAGGACCAGTAAGAATATGAAAAAAGCATTCTTTCTAATACTCGCTTTACTCCTTTCTACACTTTCCCTTCTTGCACAAAGTACCGCGACGTATGGTACTCTTGTATCTTCTCTATCAACTGCTAGTGCTGGTGTTGTTTCTGGTACATCATTCGCAATTCCACAAACTAATTCTTCATTAATTACGTGGCAAGTTACAGCAGATGGTTCTGCACTTTCTACTACATTAGATGCTAGTTTTGATAATACTACATGGTTTGCAGTTGATACGAATACAGTTGCTACTGGTGGAATAAGAAATTATGGTTTCACTGGTTTTAAGTTTGTTCGTATTAGTCAAGTATCAAGAACAGGTGGTACTGCTACTAGTGGAACATTAATTACTTCTCGTGGTAATCCAAATGGTTCTGGAGTAACACTATTCAATCCATCATTTACTGGTCAAGTATCTTTACCAATTGGTACTGTAGGTTCTCCGGGTACAGTATTAGGAACTGATACTACAACAGGATGGTATCGTTCTAGTGCTAATGCATGGTCATTCTCTGCTAGTGGTTCATTAGCTGGTACACTTTCTCAGTTCAATTGGACAACGCCTTCTATTCTTTATATTGGCTCCGCGCAAGATATGAGCTTTACTCGTGCCGCAGCAGGAGAAATTACAGTTCCCGCTGTAGCTTTTGCAGCTTTGGGAACTCCAGCAAATGGAACTCAAGCATATTGTTCTGATTGCGCTCCAGTAACACCTGCTACATGCCCAGCAACAAAAGCATCATGTGTTTGCACTAATTTAGGTGTTGGTTCGTGGGCATTTCGTGCTAATTCTCTTTGGTATTGTCCTTTCTAGTTTCTTTTTTTAATTTTTCAAAACTATGAGAACATTTTCTATAGAAAATGCAATCTACGGTGATTTAGACATTACGGGTAATTATGTCTGTCTACGTCCAGATAAATTTGTTCAAATAAATAGTATAGAAAAACCATTACCACTATTCAATAATTCTCCTGAAAATGTACTATTCACAAGATGGGGAGATGGAATAGTTGGTGGTCAAGGAGCTTCAGATAATAGTGGAATAGCGTGGGTAAATAAGGGACAAGAGTGGATAGATTTAGGAAAAACATTCGGTACGTCCCCAATAGCTTTTACCACTACAAGACTTTATATTGTACGGGATACAAATCACGTAGATGTTTATCTTTACAAAAATCAAGAAATTTCCCTTCTTACTACAATCAATCAACAAATTGGCGTTAATGGTATTCGTTATGTTGATTCTAACGGAGTCATTATAACAGGTGATTCAACGTACGATGGTTCAAAATTACCTAATATCAAATTAGCAGAATACACTACTTTACTTGAAGGTCTACATATTGGTCAATCATATGTAGATGGTGCAATCATAGTTTATCGCTCTTATAGAAAAGTAATAGAATCAGGAAATTGTAGATTCATTCGAGCATATCGTTATGGTAATGAGATTGCCGTGGCGATTAGTAAATTATCAGAGAATAAAGTAGTTTTCAAATGGTTTAGTCTTGATGAAATAGTGGCTTTTTCTGATGAAAAATCCAGTACTATTCCCCCTATTATTATTCCCCCTATAGAACCACCAGTAAATACTACAATGAAATTATCAAATGAAGTTAAAGCAACTCGTGATGCTTTCATAGCTAAGTTTCCATTTCCTTTTACTTCTGAAGGTCCTACTCCAGATGATTTTGAAGATACATTCCGTTCTTATATGGGAAGAATGATAGAACAGATAGTATTCTCTCATCCAAATCAAGGATGGGGTTGGAAAGATGCTGGTGGTAATCGTCCTCCAAGTAAAGATTCCCTAGCGAATAACAAACTAGTAGAAAATGATTTACTAAATTGGGATATGTTCGGTAGTGTGGGTACTGGTAAGCCATCATTAAATCAAGACCCAGATTCTAGTTCAATAAAAGGTCAACATTTTATTAAAGTTATCGGAGTTAATCATTTAGAATTACCCGGACCATTACCCATTCCTTCTCCTGTTGATAATTCTGATTTAATCCTTAACTTACAACGTAGAGTTAGTGAATTAGAAGCTAGTGTTCTAAAGAATGGCTCACGTGTTGCCTTTGTGACAGAGAGTGGTAAGTTTGTTTGCTTTGAGTCTGGTGGCAATTTACATCGAGAAGAAAATCCAATAAGCACGGATAGAGATAGTGCTGGAAGTTGGGAAACTGTAACAATTGAGGTTAAATAACATAGCCGGAGGGTTATGAGGTTAAAATGGATAGGTCAACGAGTGATATTCTTTTAATTATGGGGGTTGGATTTACTGGTCTTGGAACTTTATTGACTGGACTCTATACTTATCTTAATAGTAGAACAGTTAAAGAAGTTAAAGCTAAGACTGATATTATTGATAAGAAAACAGATGATCAGAATCAGGTCATAAATGAAATTCATAAATCCACTAATTCAGGATTTGATAAAGTCAATCAAGCCAATATGGATTTAGAACATAAGTTAGAAACTGTTCTTTCTAGTAGATTAGCTGAACTTGAAAAAGATAAGGCTCTACATTTAGCAAAGATTACTAATTTAGAATCTGAACTATTAAAGAGAGCCGATGCAGCACCAGCACCAAATAATAAATAAAATGGCAAAATTTCTAACTCCCTTAATTGTTAAAAAAGTTGGAGCTAGATTATGGGAACTTTACGAACCCTTGGTTTTTGAGTCAGAAATTTATCAGGGACAATTCATAGCTCCAAAAGGAATGAGAACGAATTTTGCTTCCATTCCCCGTTTTCTTTGGGTAGAATTTCCACCAATTGATATTTACGACCCCGCGGCAGTTATTCATGATGGTGGTTATCATGGAGATTTAATGACTCCAACGGGGTGGCATATTAATGCAATTAAATCTGTAGCAGATAATCTATTTCATGAATGCTTAATAACATGTGGTGTTCCAGAACATCAAGCAGATTTAATGTACACTGCAGTAGTTCTATTTGGCAATCCAAAAAATTTGAAGCAGTAATTTTTTCTAGTATGCTAATTCAATTAATTGTGGGACATATACTATGTGATTTTCCATTACAAGGTGACTTTGTATCTAAATGGAAAAATAGACATGTAGTATTGGAAGGAAAGCAAACAGAGATTTGGTGGTTGATTTTAACTTATCATGCAATTATACATGGTTACATGGTATTTTTAATTACCACTAATCCATATTTTGGTTGTGCAGAATGTATCATACATTGGTTAACAGATTTTACTAAGTGTGAAGGTAAACTAACTTTTAATCAAGACCAATTTATACATTTAGCTTGTAAGTTACTGTGGTTTTTGCTCTCATAAAATGATAACTGTACATTCCCCATTCCAAGCAGTAGTTGATAAAGCTGAAAAAGAATGGAAACCAACTAAGAAACAGGAAAGATTTTTAGAAGTACCTTTTGATATTGATGAAGCAGGTTATGGTGGTGCCCTTGGTGCAGGCAAATCTGACGTTCTCATGGTTATGCCATTATTGTATGGCTTCCATGAGAACCCAAAATTCAAAGGTCTTTTTCTACGCCGTACATTTCCCGAACTTGAACAGGAAATCATTCCACGTAGTCAAGAATTTTTCCCCTCTACGGGTGCCGTATATAATATTGCTAAACATCAATGGGTATTTCCTCGTGGTGGAATGGATATATTTGGGCATCTAAAAGAAGAAAAAGATGTTAAGAAATATGATACGGGTCAGTTTCCACTTATTAGATGGGATGAAGCAACATCTTTTACTGGTTTCCAATATGAATACCTTACCTTACGACGTAACCGCTCACCTGCAGGGAGTGGATTACCAGCATTCACACGTTGGGGAAGCAATCCCGGCAATGTCGGTCATACATATTTTCGTAAAAGATTTATAGATTGGTGTAAGACTGGTGGAAAAGTCTTAATAGATGAAAAGACTGGTGCAAAAAGAATATTTATTCCAGCAACAGCAACAGATAATCCACATTTATTAATTGCAAATCCAAAATATTTCCAAAAGTTAGAAGGCATTACATCAATTGCCGAACGAAGGGCAATGATATTAGGTGATTGGTACACATTTGAAGGTCAAGTATTTGAAGAGTTTAGAATTGAACCGTTACCTGATGAGCCATTAAATGCAAGACATGTTATTGAACCTTTTCCAATTCCAGATTGGTGGCCGAAAATTATCGGAATTGATTGGGGATATTCAGCATGGACATTCGTTATTTGGTTTGCAATCGCACCGACGGGTAGAGTATACATTTATCGAACATACGCAATTAAGAAAGCTAAAATCAAAATCTGGACGCGTGATGTATGCTTATTATCAGGGCGAGAAATTAGTAATGTTAGAGATGTACGAATCTGCCATTCCGCTGTTCAGGATATTGGACAAGACCAAACATTATTTGAGCAAGTTGCAGAAGCAATGGATGAAGCTGGTTTTTCCTGTACACTAACTAAAGGTGAAAAGAATAGAGTTGGTGGTAAGCAATTAGTTCACGAGTATCTTAGATGGCAACCATTACCGAATATCAAGACTATAATCGGTGATTATGACCAAGAACTTGCGAACAAAATTATGCGCATTCATGGGGAAGGGGCGCTTCAGCAATACGCTAATTATTTTAGTCCCGAACCAGTTGAATATAACCTTCCTAAACTTCAGATATTTTCTCATAGTCCCGAAGGTCGTGAAAATTCGGAGCTTATCGAAGTAATTCCAACTTGTGTTTATGATGAAATAAAGAAAGAAGATGTTAAAGAGTTTGATGGTGATGACCCTTACGATTGTTTGCGGAATGGCCTTTATAGTGTTCGTGATTACTTTGATGAAAGTAAAAATGAACAAGAAAGATTACAAAAACTTTCTCTTGCTAGTAGTAAGATTAAACCAGGTGAAGATCAAACAAGTTTTTATCGCAGGGCGGAAAAATTGGAATCAGATGATAGGGAAGTTTTCTCAGTTCGTAAAAGAATCGGGAGAATGCGAAACATGCGCAGTTCTTCAAGAAGCTCTAGATTTGGAACGAGATCGCACTAAGTTGTTATTGGATAGAATATTAGATTCTGAGACTGAACAAAGTGAAGTCGAAGAAAATTTTGAGAAAGTAAATAATGGTAGTGGTTGGCAAAAACAAAGAGAAAGAATGCGTAGTCGTGCTATAAAGAATTATCAAAAAGAAAGAGAAAAAAATGCCAGTTAAATCGGCAAAACAATTCCGCTATATGCAAGCTGCTGCACATCATTCTCTAAAAGGAATGGGCGGTCCATCATCTGAAGTAGCAGAAGAGTTTCTTGATAAAACTCCACACGATACTAAGAGTAAGTTTGCTTCTGCTTATAGAAAAAGTGGAAAAGGAAAAAGAAAGTGAATTTAGAAAAGCGTCGTCTTAATGCAATGTTTGATGCAATAGCTCAGAATATCCTTGATAAGGATTTTGAGTTATATTCAATAGATAATAATGTATTATTTGAAATGCGTGGTCCGTCTGGTGGAATTGCTTTTAATTTCATATACTATATTGTAACAGTTCAAAATGGAAAGAATTATCGTTGGGGAGTTAAATTAAATTCCAAATTTGAATGTAGTTATACAAAAATAGCAGATAATTTGAAAAATAACCACCAGAAATTTATCATTGCATTAGCTGAAAATAATGCTAAGCAATTTGATCCTGATGGTGGTGATTTAGGTACTGGAGATAATTAGTGTATCCCCCAGTTATTCCACCACCGCAACAAGAAATGGTAGAAGATACTGCTGCGCCACCAATAGTAGAAGAGCCGATAATTTCCGATAAAGAAATTTCAGATGCTATTTATGATTTACTCAAAGACGCAAGAAACGAAGATAGACTTGTTCGAGAAGATTATGTTCGTTTATGGAAGCGATTAGAATACTACTGGAATAACATACTGGACATCTTTCTTGACCCCATAGCACGTGATTGGCGAGTACCAAATTGGGATGATTTAGAAGAAGAGGGTGAGATTGCTCCACGTCTTATTAATATCTATAGACCACATGGAGAAGCAATTGTTGCCGCGCTCTCAGTTACGATACCGTCTGTTTACTTTCACCCTGACGATGCTGATAATCCTGATGATTTGGAAGCTAGTAAAGCATATCGTACAATAACGGACTTACTAGCACTTCATAACGATGCGGGAATGCTTTTCATCAAAGCAATCGTTATTCTTTTTAATCAAGGTACAATTTTTGGATATAATTACTATCATACTGACCCAAAATATGGTAGTTATGAAAAACCAAAAACAGAATTTCGTGATATTGAAATTTTTGAGGCTTTTTGTCCTCAATGTGGTTATGGTCTTGATGCGGGAATTGTACCTCCCCAACAGCAACAAAATGCTGCGTCAATGGGAGAACAGCAGGGTCCACAACCAATTTATCAATGTGAAAAATGCGGTTATCAAGGACCAGCAGAAATAAATCAGGGTGTAGAAAAGTTACCCCAAATTGTTGGATTTGATAAATCACCAAAAGGCAGCGTTTGTCAAGAATTATTTTCTGGACTTCATGTAAAAGTACCTGCTTATGCTAAAAAGCAAGAAGAGTGTGGTTATCTTTTATTAGAATTTGCCCAGAGCGCGGCTATGCTTCGTTCTATCTATCAAGATAGAGCAGATAAAATTAATGCAAGGCAAGATGTTTATGAGACATATAGTTTTTCTAAAATACCTCTACAATATCTCGGACAATATCCAGATAATGCAGCTAATGTGTCTTGTATTTGGTTACGACCCTATCATTATTGGCAATTGGGTGTTGGTAAAATCGACATTATTAAGCAATTAACTGCAAAATATCCTGAAGGTCTTTATGCTATTTTCGTAAATGATGAATTTATGGAAGCTAATCCAGAAAATATGGATGAGCATTGGACAATTAGTAAAAATCCACTTGGCAATTATATTTATGGTCGTCCATTAGGTGAAAATCTAGCTACAGTACAGGATATTCGTGCTCAATTAGTTGAAATTGAATTACAGACTGCAGAACATGGAATACCAGAAACATTTGCAGATGGAAAAGTCCTCGATTTCAAGAAATATGGAGAAGGTAGAGCAAAACCAGGAATGGTCACGCAAGTTAATCCAAGAGCAGGAAAATCTATCAGTGATGCATTCTTTACCACATCGTCAGCTATTTTATCACAAGAGATTGACCCACTCAGACAGCATATTGACCAAGATGCACAATTTGTTTCTAGTAGTTTTCCTAGTGTGTATGGTGGGGTATCTTCTGGTGGTTCAAAAACTGCGTCAGAGTACTCACAATCTAGAACAGCATCTTTACAACGGTTAGGTACTACATGGAAAGTAGCAGCTACATTTTGGGGCCATTTTCAATCTCGTAGTGCAGTAGAATATGCTGGTGTATTAAAAGAATTGGGTAAAGATGAGAGATTTACAAAACGCGAAGGAGAGGGTTTTGTTAATGTGTGGATTCGTTCTACTGCACTTTCTGGTAAAATTGGTCGTATAGAACCAGAAGCTACAGAACAATTACCAGCATCATGGGCACAGAAGAAAGATGCAATACAACAGCTATTAGTTGCGGGTATTCCAGAAATTCTAATGGTTTTAACTGACCCACGTAATGCTGAGATAATGAAAGAAGCTATTGGACTTAATGAACTTTATATTCCAGGAGAAGAGGATAGAACAAGACAGTACAAAGAATTTGCTATTATGTCTCAGGGTATTCCACTACCCACAAATCCATTACTTGATAATGATGAGATTCATGCTACCGTTCTCAAGAGTATTTTGAATGGAAATGTTGGTGATACATTAGACCCACAAATTAAGATGATTTGTGAACAACATTTAATGGAGCATTTACAAAGAGTAGCAGAAAATCAAGCGGCACAAGATGAGCAAGATGCAAAAATGAGTGGTAAAAACAACTCAGGAAGTGTTGAAAAGAAATCGGGTAAACAACCACCCGCTGAGAGAGGACAACAAAATGTTTCCAGTAGCTAATGTACCAGGTCAGCCAAATAGTAATATCAAGCAGGGAATCGACACGTCAGATGAGAGAAAAGCATTCGACAATATTCCGGACGATAAAGGAGATGACAAGTCTGGAAAGAATAAAACTGATAACTCTGATAAGAATGATAAAAAGGGAAAAGAAGAATCTGAAGATGATGGTAAAGAAACTGAAACAACTGAAGAAGAAGCAGATGAAGAACAACAAGATGAAATAGATGAAGAAGAAGATGAAGATGCAGAAGAACAGATAAGCGAAGAAGATTCTGTTTATCAAGCTCTAAAAAAGACTGATAAAGATATTTTTAAGAAAGTACCAGAACTACGCCATATTATTTTTCGTGAACAGAAATATACAGAAATTTTTCCAACTGTAGAAGATGCTACAGAAGCTGCTGAAGCTGTACAGACTTTTAATCAATATCAATCAGATTTAATGGGTGGTAATTCTGGACCATTACTTGAAACATTAGAGAAAATAGATAAGAAAGTATTAGAGAATTTCGTAGCGAATTTCATTCCAACTTTAGAAAAGCAATCAAAAGATCTTTATCTTCAGATGATTTTTCCTGAGATAAAGAAGTTATGTCGTGCAGCAGCACAAAGTGGAGATGAAAATCTAAAAAACTCAGCATATCATCTTCATAACTATGTTTTTGGTGATATAAAACTTGATTCTGAAATTGGTCTAAAACCAAAAGAAAAAGATGAGAAAGAAGATAATCTTTCAAAACGAGAACGTGATTTTGAAGAGAAACAGTACCGTTCATTCGCTACTGATGTAATGGATGTTGGTACAGCACGTTTAGAGAGAGAAATTGGTCGTGCATTCAAAAATACTGATATTTCTCCTCTACTTCAAAAATCTTTGATTAGTGAAATTAAGCAGCGTGTTGATGAATCAATTCAAAAAGACACGCGGCATATGGGAAATATTAACAATCTCTGGTCACAAGCTCGAAAAGAAGGATATACCAGTAAATCGAAAGAGAGAATTATTAACACGTATCTCTCACGTGCGAAACTGCTAATTCCTTCTAAGCGTCAGGCAGTATTAGGAGAAGCAAAACTTTCGAGTAAGAATTTAATTAATGATGAGAGGAGCGAGCAAAAGCGAGCTACTCGAATCCCATCTAGTTCTAGTGCTGTGAATAGACCATCTGGTAAAGTTGATGCTAAAAAAATCGACTGGAATAAGGTAGATTCAGAGCGCGCAATGCTGGATGGTAATGTTCCTATGAAGAAATGAGTAAAAAATGCCTGAAATGAATGAAGCAGCAGTTATCGGTACAGAGATGGAAAAAGTATTGCCTGTCGTAGATGCTCTCTATGACAGAGATGATACTTTTTACTCTCGTATAGACAAGGAAAGTAATATCGAGCGTATCTCAGGAAGAGATATGCGTATTCCATTGAAACTACGTCCAGGTGGTTACTTTGGACATTTTGACCCCGATGGTGGAGATCTTGGTATTGGTGCTGGTCCACAGTTTGATAAGGCAGTTATCAATACTGTGCATCTTCGTTATGCTTGTCAGTGGACAAAGAAAGCAGAATGGGGAACTGATGATAACCGTAAAGCAGTCGTAAATGCTTTCAAGGATATTATGGCTGGTGCTATGCCGGAGTTTCGCCGTAATAGTGATTCTCTGTGTATGACAGCAGGTAATGGTATTCTTGGTGTTGCATCTGTAGTTACTCCAGCAGCAGGTGTTGATACTGTTACACTTGGTACAGATGGTTTTGGTGCTCGTTTACTACGCTATGGTCTAAAGGTAAATATTTATGATACTACCTTAGCCACACAGCGTACAGCAGGTCTTGAACCAGAAATCACATTCTATGATTTAGCTAATAAGCAAATCAAACTCACACCATCAACACCAAACTTTGTTGCCACAGATGTTATTGTTGTTAGTGGATTATCCGGTGCTACACCAGTAAGTCTTTTTGGTGTACCATATCACAATAACAATGCATCTACGGGTACATGGCTTGGTTTTGACCGTAGCTTAACTCCAGAAATTCGTGCATCACGTGTTGCTGCTGGTGGAGCATTAGCATTACCATTTCCACGTCTCCTGATGAATAAATTAGGGGATAGATTTGGTAAGAATAAAAAGATGAAGTTGCAGATGTGGATGCATCCATGTCAAGTTGATGCTTATGAGCAGTTAGGTCAGCTTGTAAGCATTATTCAGAAACAACCATCTGACCAAGCACTGAATATGTATTTCGGTGAAAACATGCAGATGGCCGGTGCTCCAATTGAAACATCATTCTCTTGGGATAAAAAGAGAATTGACGCAATCATGCCTGAAATGTGGGGTCGTGCAGTAATGCATGATGTTGCATTTTATGAAGTAGATGGTAAAAAGATTTTCGAGTTACGTGGTGCATCAGGTGGTGTTCGTACGGCGCAGGTATTTTACATCACAGCATCATGGAATCTTTTCTTAAAAAATCCTGCTGCTGCTGGTTATATTGACACTTTAACAGTACCAGCGGGTTATTAATTTTTAAGAAAGGAAAAGGAAAAGAAAATGATTAACACTGTTAAAAGAATTTTGCTTGGTGGTGAAGGCAAGTTATATGTAACACTTGCTGATCTTGCAAAAGGATTGACTAGTTCATGGGGAAGTAAGGAAAATCCCCTTGTAAATCCAAACATTCAGGTAATCGTAGCCGGCACGAATGTATTTACATACCCTATTACGGTTTGTAGTACAGTTGCAGCTATGGTTACGATTACAGTTCCATATGCAGGTTTTTCGGGTAGAATTACTCTACTCCCAACTGCTGCATTTACATGGACTGCTGCGGGAAATATTGCACTTGCTGGAGCAGCGATAGTAGGCAAAGCACTTGACTTTGTTTATGAAACTGTTGGAGCAAAGTGGTATCCTTCTTACATCGCATAATTTGAGTTTGACCGCGCACTAAAAAATGTGCTGGGCTTTTCCATTGTAGAGGCGATGAGAAAGTCAAAACAACAATATAGTGCGCGGTCAAAATTTCTTAAAGAGAAGAGAAAATGTTTTTCGTAGAAACTCTTGAAGAGCAAGTAGTTAATCAACGACTTCGTGATTTCTATGGGAATCATGTAGCGGTTGATAAACCACGTTTTCGTGTAGCATTCTCTGATGACCAATATGAAAAACGATATGTTGAAGAGAGAATGAGTGAACATGGTATTATAGTACCAGTAAAAGCTATTGAAACGTGTCCAAAATATGCTTGGTTACATGGACAATGGATGGTTGAGCGTTTAATTCCAAATTTTTATAAAGATGTAATGGAAGGTGAATACGTTTATGAATGTATGTGGGCATTTCCAGAAAATCTTCCATTAAATTGGGAAGCAGTATGGAAATTCGTATCAGATTTTCATAATGTTACACGTCCTAATATTCCACGTAGTCAAAAAGAATGTGATTACATAGAAGCGCAGCAATTAGAAAAGGAAAAGAAGATTACCCGAGATATGATTGATACTACTCCACTTGAAACAAGTTTGAATGATGGTTCAGCAGAATATTTTTCGGGTAAGATAAATTACAAACCTTCGGAACAGGATAATAAAATTTTAGGAAAAGGATAAGAAAATGGGAAAGAGTACAATTGTTTCAGTTCTGCCATTTGCATTGACTGAAGAAAAACCCGGATTAATTCCAGGATATTACGAAATACCAATGGCAGAAAAGGGTGATTTTTCAATTCTAGTTGTTAAAGATGGTTATCATAATGTTCTAATTCCATTGGCAGATGATAAAGCACCACCAATGCGAGTTACTGATACGAGTGAGAAAATTGCAGAAAGTTTAATCATGGATTATACTAATGCATGTTTAGCAATAGATTATGAATTATCTGCATTTCCTGGATTATTTTGGATAGAAGGTGAGCAAACTAAAGCTCTAATTAAAACGCTTTATGCTGCAAAATTAAAATCTGCAAATGAAATGACAATGCGATGGTTTGAAAGATTAGTTAAAATGGCGGATGATGATTGGGCACGTTATCATCAACATCGTACAATTACTGATCTTCAAAGACATGCTTGTACATATCTCAATATGTCAAAGGAATGGAATTTCAATGTCATGACAGACGGTGCGAAACTGTGTTGGGGTTGTAAAGTTGCTATTCATCCACGGGCAATTACATGTAGTAATTGTAAGGCAATTATTAACATGGAGGAATACACTAAAAACAAAGACCGTTACGTTAATGTTTAATTAAGAAAATGGAGAGAAAAATGGAATCAGAGCAGGACAAAGCAAAGAGATTAATTGAAGAATCAAAAGGTAAGTCTTTACAAGAAATGAAGGATTTACCAAAAGGTACAATAATTCATAGTACTGGTACTCTTACAGAGGGAATCAAGAGCGGTGATGTAGCAATTGTTGATAGTGGTGATAAGAGTGCAGAATCACTAAAAGCAGAAGCAAGTGGAAGTGATGGTACTCATGCACTATCAAATGAAACTCCTGGAAAGAATCTAGCTGCTGCTGGAGAAATAATTAGAGAAAAGGTTCACACGGTTAGTGGTAGTCATTTAATGACTGTTGCTGAAAAGGAAGAGTATTTAAAGAAGCTAAAAGATGTTGATGATGCTCAGAAAGGCCGAAATTTAGGTGACATTCCAGTAAAAGACCCATATTGGGCCGTAAGAAATTCGGTAGATGAATTTCTTTCAAGTTTATCTGCTTAGGTAAGTTTGTAGCTGTGGTTTTGGAAGGAAAGGGAACGCCACCAGAACCACAGCTAATTTTCTCTTCAATAAAAGGTATTATGAGCTACACAGCTGGCGATATAATGAATCTATCCGGTTCATTACTGAATGATAGATTAAAAAAATTATTCAGTTTTGAAATTCAATTACCTTATCTTCGTAGTGCAAATGATGATTTAGATATTGAAATTCAAGATGCTGGCTGGTCAGTAGTAGATTCAGTTTGTAATGTTAATATTGCAGCATTAGCAACAAATCTAACTTTGCCCTGTTCTTTTTTCTTACCCATAAAACTTCAAGAACGTATTCAAACATCTACAGATGATGATGCATTCGTAGATATGACAGAACGTGCTATTGAATCATCTTCAGAAGCAAGTCAAAATCTTAATATTTGGGCATTTCGCAATAATCTAATCTATGTAACTCCAGCTACAGAAGCTAAAACAGTTCGAGTTTCATTTCGACGTTCTATAATTTCAATTGCTGATGAAAGTACAGTTGCAGAAATTCGTAAAGCAAAGAATTTTCTAGCATTTAGAACTGCTGCTTTATGTGCTGAATTTCTTGGTGGTAACAAACCAATAGCTGATTCTCTTAATCTCCAAGCAGCAATGCATTTAGAAAAATTAACTAGTGTAATGGTTAAGAATCAACAAGGTAATAGAGTTCGTAGAAAGCCTTTTAGAATTTCACGATTTACAACATTGGTTGGGCGTTAGTTTTAGAAAAGAAAAAGAAAATGGCCTGTGTACCCAATCTAACTACCCTAGAACTAAATTCTGTATTTCGTGAAATTCAGAATAGAGGATATGGTCAGTTAACAGATGATTGCGGAGTTGTCTGGACTAAAGTTGATCCAAATGACCCAATTGGTGTTATCAATGTAAAAGCATATCCATATGGGGCGATTGGTGACGGTCTTACACATCCTCTTTCTACTCTTTATACTACATTAGGAGCCGCACAAGCATTTTATCAAACTGCATTAGCATTAACAGATGAAATTGATACAGTTGCTATTCAAAAAGCAATTAATACTGCTGCTGGTAAAACAGTATATATTCCATCTGGCACATATAGAATTAATCGTCAACTTTCTTATGTTCCATCTTCTGGTGCTTTTCTTAATCCATCATTAAGATTATTTGGAGATGGAATAAATAATACAATATTACAGACTGGTGTAAATACTCAAGCATGTTTGAAATTAGATACTAGTGCTAATTTAAAATTTCAGCATAATGCGCAGTTAAAAGATTTTACAATAACTGCACTTGGAGTTCCGGCGGCTGCTGATGGTATTGAGATTAGAAAATGTTATCTTACCGAAATTCAAAATGTTCTTATTTATGGTCTAACAGGAAGTGGTCTAAATGTAATTACTACTGCTGGTGATTTAGATGCTCCAATATTAATAGACCTTAAAAATTTCTATGTTACAGACTGTGCTACTTGGGGAATGAATTTTCAAGCTGCTGATGCTACATCTGGTGCAGCTAATGTTTCAGTTAAAAATGTATATGTTGCGCGTTGTGGAACTTTTGGGGTTGTAAATAGTGGTGGAGTTAAATGGCATGGCACAATGTTCAAGGGTGAGAATTGGGCCATTACTGTTTGTGAAAATTATGGTCTTTGGTTAGCTCCGAATACTACTGCTGGTCAATCAAATTGTTTTATTACTGAAAATCTTGATGTAGAACATAATAAAGCAAAATCAATTGTTATTGAATCATGTTCATGTTTCTATTCTGTTCATACTCAAATTCTGAACAATCCAGCAGTTTCTCCACTAGCTACTCACGGTATTTATATTGATGGTAATGCTGCTAATAAATTAGCATCATCAATCTTCTTTATAAATACAAATGTTAGAGTAACTACACTTAATTTCACGGCATTTCAAGCTATTGGAGCAAATGTAAATACCATTGATACAGTAAATACTCGATGGGATACATTTGACTTATCTGGACAGAAACGATTTGTAGATGATGGTGTAGCTCAGTGGCATATTGATGATGAGGGTATAGAATATCCGCAAAGTGAAGCATTAATTGATGTTGGTCTAGGAGTATTCAATTTTACCGCTACTGCTGCTACAGATTTAATTAATGCAGTAGCGCACAATTTCAATAATGGAGATACAATTCGTTTTACTACTACAGTTACATTACCAGCTCCATTACTTGCTGGTGTAGATTATACAGTAATTAATAAAACGGCTAATGATTTTCAAGTAACAATATCAATTACAGGTAATCCAATAGCTGCTGGAACTCCAATAGATATTACAACTGCTGGTGCTGGAGTTCATTCTGTAGCTTCAAGTTATGCTCCAGATTTAAGACGATATAAAATTTTTAGAATTCGCCTTGCTACTGGAGGAGGTGCAGCATATGTAGTCGCTACTCCAATAACTGCTCCAATACCAGGTGCTTCACATACTGGTAAAATAATTGTAATTGATATTTACAATAACTCAGGAGGTGCAGTAGCAGTAACATTTGGAGGTTTAATTACACAAGTAGGTTATACAAATCCAGGAAATGGTTTACGACGTAGTAGTATGTTCTACTACAATGCATTGGAAGGACTAGTTCAAATTGGTGCGTGGAGTGCTTAACTTGTACTTGTTTTGTATAATTCAAGACAGTACTTTGGCAATTTAGCCATTGTTAAGTAAAAGGAGAAAAGAAAATGTTATCACATTTTGCAGAACATCTTGGCCTAATGAGAGCTGGTGTTAGATTTCTTTTTGGTACTGGTGCACCAACAAATGCTGTAACTGGTGCTGGTGATGCTGGTATTGGTTCACAGTATTATGATACAGTTTCTGGTAGTAGTTATGCAAATGTGGGAACATTAGCTTCTCCTGTATGGCAATTAGATGCGGGACCAGCATCATTCAATCAAGCTACTGGTACAATTTCAGTAGCAAACATTATTGGTGTTGGTGCTGGACAATTTGGTCATGCTGCTGGTGTTACCATGCTTGCAGCAGTTGGACTACATAACGTAGTCGAACTTGAATCAGTAATTATGAACTATGATTTCATAGTTGCTGCATATACAGCTGGTGGTAACATTACAGTGAATAATATTGCTGGTGGTGCAGCATTAACAGGTCTTGTATCAGCAGCAAATAGCGTTGGAGCTGCTGCTGATAAATCAGTCATGCTAGTACCATTATCTACAGTTGGTATTCCATTAGTAGAGAATGGTGGACTTTCTCTAGTTTCATCTGCTGCATTTACACAGCCTGGTACTGCTGCTGGAGTAATTCGTTGGGTTGCGAATTATCGTATTCATGCAACAGGTTTTTAATCTTTTGAATTGAGAAAATGACTACGAGAAAGCAAAAACCCGGAGTATTTACAGTATTTAAGGGTTTATGGTCAAGAGGGCATGTAGATAATGTGCCCTCTGACCATTTTTCTGATTGTTTAAACACTGCATATGTAAATGCTGGAGTTTGTACTCGTACTGGAATTCGCCCTTATTTAACTAATACTGAAGTAGTTCGGATGCATTTGTACAAACCAAATCCTCCATTTACTGGAACAAATGTACCACGAATTATAGCACTTAGGCAAGATGGAACTTTAATAGATTTAATTAGGGGTGTTGAACTACATAAAAATCCAATTTGGAAAGATTTTGCATTAGTTAACTTTTTTGGACGATGCTATATTTCTCCTCATGATGGTAAAGTTGGAATTGAAAATGAGTCTGTTTGGGTTTATGATGGAACTAATTTTAGATTAGCTGCTGGTGACGTTCCAACGGCCGCTATGGTAGCAAATGCCAACGTAGTAGCAGACCCTGATGCAAAGCTAGAGATTGGCGATTATGTAATGAGCTACGCGTTTGAGACTGCATCAGGATTTATAACTCAACCCTGGGCTACATTCATTAAAGTTTCTTCATTTGGTGGATTTAAAGTTCAAGTAACAACATTACCTTTAGGTCCAGCTGGTACTACTGCACGATGGATAATAATGTCCAAGGTTATACCATTCAATACTATGGGTGGTGTGGGTAATCCACAATTACCAGGTAATGCACATTTACTTCCTTTATTTCTTGCTTTGAGAGTAGGAGATAATACTACCGCAGCAGTTACATTTACTCAGTATGATAATGATTTAATAGATTCAGCAGATTCTCTTTTTAGTTCACGAACAACAATACCTGCTGGTGTTGGATTACTTGACTATAAAGGTAGAATGGTATGTTATGGTCCATTCTTTAGTCCATCATTAGCTATGGTATCAGGTATTGGTGAACCAGAGAATTTTTCTGCAACATCTGGATTTTTAATTACAGAACCATCAGACAATACTGGTATTCGTTCTGCTACTGAATTTCGTGATATTCTCTATCTTTTCAAACGTCAACGTGGAGGCATGACTCAGGACAATGGTCTTGAAGCGAGTACATGGCAATTCACGAATTTTGAAAAAGCTCAGGGTACTGAACAATACGGAATCGCGGCAGTATTGGACGCAAAAGGTTCTAGTTCTGATGGATATATACTTTGTTCTCTTGGTGCTATATTATATTTTAATGGCACTTTTGTAGAACCAGAACTAAGTTATAAAATTCGTGATTTGTGGCATAGAATTAACCAAACATTTTTTCATTTGACTCAATGTGCTGTTGATTATACAAATAGGCAATTATATATTTTGATTCCTCTAGATGGTTCTCAAACATTAAGTCATTTAATAGTTGGTGATTTCCGTGATGGTTTAGACCCATTCAATATTAAATGGTCATTATGGCAATTTCCATTTAATCCAACAAGTATTCTCATTTACACAGATTTTTCAAATAATAATCCACAAATTGTTGTACGAATTTCCTATGCAAGTAAAATTGTATCGTTACAAATTGATGATGAATGTAATGATGATGGAACTGCAATAAATTCATTTTTTGAATTACCCCCTGTACGATTTAGTGATGGTATGTCTTTATTCAATGAAATGAAAGTTAGAGTTACTGGACCATGTACTCTAGACTTTATACTTTATGGAATGGATAAAAAAGAGAGTTTTATTCCAGAAAGTATAGTAATTGATGATGAAACTCCCGGTGGTGAATTTGCTCCATTATTGAATTTAGTAAATGAACATGCAAGATTACGTGTTTCAAGTACAATGATAAATGATAGTTATCATCTAAATTCTATTATTATAAAAGGTCAACCCTACTGGTCTACGAGGCCACGATAAGTGAGTACAGATTCTCCAAACAAGACTGTAATAAGTAGTCTTATAAATACTTTGCAACGTAAAGTAGAACCAAATCTACTTTATGATGCATTGAATAAAATGTTTGCCGATGTTACAAAAATCTATGATGCATTATTTGGTGGTCCATTACCCTCTGTATCAGGTAAATTTCTTAACTTAACTGAAGTTCCAAAAGATAAATTTCCAAGTGATGTAGCATATATTGATGTAGCAAATGTATTTACTGAAAATCAATTAGTTCAAAAGACTTATCCAGAATTTCAAGTTAAATGGGATTTGGGAACTATAAAAGGAAGAATGACCCAAACGGCAGATGGTAAAATACTATTTTCTGGTAATTTGAGTTTTGATGGTGCTGCATGGAATGTTGATTCTGCTGGTAATGGTGCTGGTATTCGGTTTGATAATGGTTTAATTGAATTTATCCAGTTTATTGCTGCTGTAATAACAAAACCAATTCAAGTTGGTACAGATGGCATAATTAGAATTGGTGAACCATTATCTGTAGCTAGTACTGATGCTGGTGAAATAGTAATGGCTAAACTACGAGAAATTCGTAGTGCAGATTCTACAGATACAAAAACTTATCCTTTAATTAGTTTGGATGGTGATAACTTAGTTTCTCTTGGTAGTTCATTAGCTGGTTCTACAACTGGTGAAGGTAATGTTAGAATACCAAGAGTTTTAACGGCAGATTTACCAGTTGGTGGTGCTACTCGTAATGGAATTATAGTTATTAACAAAACTACTAATGAATTAGTCTATTTTAGCAATAATGTGCGATATAGAGTAGTTGGAGTAACACCATGATAGTTCGCCGTCCTTGTGCTGATGATATTGAGCAAATTGAAAATATCGCCGCAAATTATGATTCACCATTAGTTGATAGATTTGAACATGCTGCACTTGCTGAAGAAAATGGTAAAGTTAAAGCATTTGGTGTTGTTAGGACAATTCTAGAAATTGTATTATACTGTGGTGGTTCTGATAGAGATAAAGTAATTGCTATTAAAAAACTTCTTCAACAGGCAATTGATGATGGTAAAAATCTTGGTCATGACCAGTTATATGTTTTTGTTGATGAAGATTTTGCTGAAATATTGATTAAGAAGTTCAATTTTAGAAAATCAGAAGGTACAGCATTAGTTCTTGATATTGAGTAAATAATATGAGCAACAAAAATAACAGTAGAGCGATGAATACTGGTCTGCTTGATAACCAGAGACAGCAAGCAGATACAGATTATGGTGTTCTAAAAGAACCCATGTTGCAGGATATTAACAATGCTAGAACTAATTCTGCTGCACTAAGATCTCAAATTCAGAATAAGTATACTAATTCTAATAATTTCATGCCGAATGGTATGATGCCGAATGCTAATGGATGGTTTAATTTACCTCCTGGTGGTAAAGCTGGAATGGGTGATTATGGTTCAGCAAAAAGCGGTTATGAAAACATGGCCGCAACTGGTGGAGTAAATAGAGCAGATTTTGACCCAGCACTTAGTTCTTATAAAGATTTTATGAGTACTGGTGGTGTAGATGCTGCATCACTACGCGCTCGTGGTGGTAGTACAATTCCAGCATTTTATGATGCATATAAAAATGCATCAAAGCGTCGTGCAAATGTTCAGGGTGGTTATTCTCCTGGTTTTGATGAACAACAAGCAGAATTAGCAAGACAATCCGGACGTGAAGGCTTTAATGCTAATCGACAATTAGAAGGTGATATTGCCGATAAAGTTCAACAAGGTAGAATGTTTGGTACTTCAGGATTTGGTAATCTCCAATCTAATATTACTGGAATGGAACAAACTGGTAAATTAGCTGGTCTTGGTGGATTAACTCATATTGGAGATACTGAAACTGGACTTAATCAATTTAATGCTGGTCAAGATAATTCTATGCAGATGCAATTAGCTGATATGTATCAACGTGGTGGTATAGAATCAGCTAGAGGATTACAAGGTTTATATTCTAGTGAACCCGGTGATGTTGGTCAAGCATACAGAAATTATCTTGCTGGTATGGGTGGTTTGCATAATAATCAGTTACAAAATCTTGCATTACGTGGTGGCATGAAGGGTATTGATTGGGCAAAATGGGCACAAGCTGCGGGTACTGGATTAGCAGCAGCGGCAGCATTTTAGCGAGTTAAAATAATGTATCCATATCAATTCTATTCTAAACGGCCATTATTTGGTCAAAATCCAGACTCATATTCAACTCCTTATCGTGGAGATTTATTTGGTCAACCAAAAGTTGATGAAATAAATTCTTATCAACCACAACCACCAGTAGAACAACAAAGTAGACCAGATTTTGGTCAAGCATATGCAGAACTGATGAAAAATGAAAGTAATGGACCGAATTTATCTGCATATTCTAAATTTGTCCAAGAAGGTCCACCAAAAAGAGAAGATTACAAACCATCTAAATTAAGAAGATTAGCTGCAATACTTTCTGGTGTTACTTTGGGTTATAATAATCCGGAACAGGGAATTAATACAGCAGCTACAATTAATGAAACTCCATATCGTAAGGCATTAGAAACGAATAGACTGAAGGGTGGTTATCTCAAAGAAGCAGCAGATATTGAAAATACTGGATATGGTAGACAATTAGCTACATTAAAAGCAGTTCAAGAATATGGTCATCAAGAACGTACAGAAAATAGATTAAATTCTGCTGAAGAACGTGCAACTAGAAATGAAATTTCTCTTTCTGAAAGTCGTAGAGTAGCGAATGAAACTCATAGACTTACTCAGCAGAAAATGATGATAGATTTACAAACTGCTGGATATGAAAAAGAAGTAAGTAAGTTAGATGGTCATGTTTATATGGTTAATAAACTAGACCCAACTAAGAAAATTGATTTGGGCAAGTTTGATGAAACGCTGGAAGAAAAATCACAGCGTGAAATTAAAACTGATGTAGCTAAAGCAAGACAAGTCAGTCCAATCACTTTTGGAAGAGAAGCTGAAATACAAAATAGAGGATTTAAGCAACAAGATAAAGCAAGAGAAGATTCTCAAGCATTCCAAGCTGAACAACAGAGATTAAGAGAAACTGAGATTAATAAGAGAAATGAATCAAGAGCACGAAGGCCAGAAACTATTAATCAAGCTAGACTTAAAAATGGTACAGTAGTTGAATCTCTTATTAAGAAAAATCCTGAAAAATATAAAGGTATTGTTAAACCAAATGCAGATAATACCGGATATATAATGGGCGAAAATCCAGGTATGGATAGTCCAAATTATCTTGCATACAAAGAACTTTTTGATGCATTATATAATGGAATACCTGGAATTGAACCATTACCTGATTTGGGTAAAATTAAATGAGTTATCCTCCATTATATCGTAGTCCCCTTTTACCAGATTTTTCTGGTCAAGTAACGCCCCTACCTCCTCCATCAAAGAGGAGAAGTATAACTCTCACTACTCCAAAAGGCGATATAGAAATGCCTTGGGGTGAAGATAGAGACCCCTCACAAAAAGAAATTAATGAATTCATCTCATCACAAAATGTTCCAGAAAAATCTACATTAGGTAAAGTAAAAGAATTTGTATTAGATACTCCGGTATTAGATACAAAGCCATTTTTCAAGAAATTAGCTGAACCAGTTTATCAATCAGCAGAACATCCAGATACAGGATATTTACAAGGTAAGGGATTAAATGTAGCAGCCGCTGCTACTGAATCTCTAGGTTATGGGGTTAATGCTATGTTAACTCCATTTAATCTAGCAACGATGGGAATTGGGGAAATTAGTGCATTATATGGTGCAGCAGCATTTCGTGGTATTCCCGCAGCGAAAGAAACTATAGATGCTTTAGCACAGGCAAAGGCAGTAAATAATGTTGCTGAAATAGAACGTCTTGGTAACGAGCTTAGAACTATAGCACAAGCTACAGAAAAAGCAAATGCTGTTGGTAGAGTAACTCACGCAGTAAATCGTGTTACTAGTGGAGCTATGGCTGGTGAAGCTGGATATAAAGGTATTACTGAAAAAGATCCATCACAACTATTACCATTTGCTCTTGGCGTAGCGGGTATGGGACGTTATCGTCCAAGAATGGAATCTGTAGCTGCTCCAGAAATACCACCAGAAAAACTAAAAAATACTTTTAATGAATTTCCTTATGAAGGTCAAAATACTCCACAAATTAAACCCCTACTGGGAGACCCAAAACTATCACAACGTGGTAATGTTCCACCATATCGCGCTAATACTACAGATATAACTCCAGATTTAGCATTAGGGCGTTCTTTTGGTGAAGATTTAATTCCACCACAATCCACATGGACTCCACCTCCTGTACCCCCAATAGTTGACCAGAGTAGAATGTTACCAGAAGCAAGTCAAGTTTTTCCACCACCACAACCAGCTAGATTTACTGGTGCTGATGGAATAATGATGGACCGCTATTCTCCATCTATAGAACCACCAATTAGACAGGGAATTTTACCTGAAGATAGTCAAAATCCATATCGTCAAGCAACTACTATTACTGGTGAAGTATTACCACCACGCAGACAGCAATTACCAAGTGAAACTGTAGAAGGTCAGTTTGCAAGATTACCACAATCTATGGAAGAAATGGTAGCAGAACAAAGAGCTGCTACTGAAAAATTTGCTGTTTCCCCACCACGCGGTACTACATTCTTAAGTTTACCTTCTCGTAAGGTTGAGCCTCTTGCGCCAAAAAATAATACTGAATTAATTAATGCTGAAATTGTACGTAAAGCAATTGAAGATAAAACACGTCAAGCTGCACCAGTAGTTAATCCGGTAAAAGAAGTAGTTCCAGATATTGCTCCAGTATCGGAAATACCGCCCACCCCAACTACTGAACTTGGTCCAGTACCAAAAGTAGACCAGAACGCTGCTACGATACAATCTCTAAGAAGTGTAGTGCAATCTCTTGAAAAATCTGGTCAGGGAACTAGTCGCGCAGCAGAAGAATTACGTGGTAAGATTCGTGATTTAGTAGCAAAAAATCAAGGTAAATTACAGAGTGGTATTGACCCCACTTTTATTTTTGACAAAGCAAAAGAAGTATTAGCAAAATTTCGTGCTAAAGGTAAAAACAATCCAAAATTAACTGTACTAGAACAAGCACAATTAAAGTTACAGAATGCTATAGCTTCTGGTGGAGAAAAAGCTATTGAACGTGCAGTTTATAATCTACAATCTGCTACACGAGTAGCAGAACAGGAAATGAAAATTCCTTCTGTTGAAGGTCAAACTGTTTATCATGGTACGCGTACAGCAGAAGATTTAGTAAAAGAGGGTTTTAATCCAACTAAGAACAAAACTCTGGGAGGAGATTTTCTAGATTGGATGACTCATTTTAGTCCGGAATCTGAACAGGCTAATGAATATTCATCTGGATTTTTATTTCGTCGTAGAGGAGAAGGTAATGCTGGTACTATACCAACACGACTAAAAATTAAAAATCCAATAGATTTAGATAATCCATCTCAGGAAATGATGGATAAAGTTTTCAATGCTATTCCAGAATGGCAAAGAAAAAGTATGATACGTAGACGTGCTATTGAATCTGGAGATAATAGTGATGCTTTATATGCAATATTTCATGAAATAACGCCAGAACAGTTTAAGAAAACTGGATTTGATGGAGTTTCATTTGCTGAGGGAAAGTATTGGGCCGTACCAAATCTTAGTCAAATAGAGGGTAAATTTACTAGAGCACCTTTAGATAGATACAACAAACCAGTTAGTCAAATTAATAAAGAATTAGCAAAAGTACCAAAAATAGGGGAAATGGGAAGTGGTATTAATCCACTAAAAATACTAAGTAAAGAGAGAATACAGGATATTAAAGATAGACCATTTGAATATGCAAATGTTTCTCGTGCTATTCAAGCTAGTATGGATTTGTCTTTTCCATTTAGACAAGGTTTGTTTTTAGCTCACAAAAAAGAATTCTGGCAGTCTTTTGAACCGATGATTAAAAGTATGGCAAGTGAGAAAGGATATGTAACTACACAAAAACTAATTAGAGACCATCCACTATTTGAACAAGCTAAAAAGGATGGTATTTCATTTACTGAACTTGGTAAGGAAATGAGTGAAAGAGAAGATGCATTTCGCTCCAGCGTAGCAGAACAATTACCGGCTGGTATTGGTACTGTAATTAAGAGAAGTGGTGCTGCATATAGTGCATTTGGAAATCATTTGAGAATGCAAACATATGCAAATCTAATACAAGCTGCGGAATTGGCTGGAGAGAATGTAAAGGGAAATGAAAATCTCCGAAAGCAAATAGCAAACTTTGTAAACACTGCATCAGGACGTGGTTCACTCGATATTGGTGTAATGGGGAATGAATTAGTTAGAAATAGTAAGGGTGAACTAATTAAACAACCAAAAGCGTATAGTGCAGAACCCGCAGCAGAATTACTTGGTCAAGTTTTCTTTTCTCCACGTTTAATTGCATCACGTTTGAAAATGATTGGTAATCAACCAATATCATATGCATACTGGCAAAAAGACCCATTTGTTAGAAAACAGTATCTCAAAGCATGGCTTGGTTTTATGGCAGGTCAAACTGCTATACTTGGTACAGCAAAATTAGCTGGAGCAGATGTTACTCTTGACCCAACAAATCCTGATTTTATGAAAGCAAAATGGGGAAGAACTAGATTAGATATGGCGGGGGGAATGAGTCAATATTTTGTAGCTGCATCACAAATAGCATGGAAAATGAAAACTAGTTCTATTACAGGAAAAGTATCATTACTAAATACTGGCAAATTTGGTGCTCCAACTGGAAAAGATGTTCTCTATAGTTTCATGGAGAAAAAAGCAGCACCAATAACTTCATTCATGTTAGATGCATTAGAAGGTAAGGATTTTAAGGGTAATAAATTTGAAGTTCAAAGAGCATTATGGGATAGACTCCACCCCATGATTACTCAAGATTTGATTGATCTTATGAATGAAGATCCAAAATTATTACCCTTAATCATCCCAGCTGTAATGGGTGGTAGTTTACAGACGTATAGTTCTAATCCTTTCAACAAAGCAAGCAAAAGTAACTTAACTAATGTTCCGAGAATTCACTAGTTAAGACGGATTATCACATGAATTTCATGAAACTTTTGCGCGTAAATTTTTTGAAGTTTTTCCATAAAACTATCAAATCCAAAACTAGAAAAGTTTTCTGAAGATTCATCAGTAAAAATGATTTTCCATCGTTGTTCCATAATTTTCCCTTTTCTATTTTCTAATCTATCTACAATACAGTTAAACTGTTCTCTTGTAAATTGTGCCCATTCATCAATCATTGCAAAATCTTTTTGTAACTAAGAAAACTATCCCCAATCATTCCCAAAATTGTAGTAACTGCTACAATATCTCCATCCTCTAGAGCATTCTCTAATAATCTCCTAATTCCAAATATTTTATCTCCTTCATATCTCATAGCTTCCATCATGGATATGGCAAGGTCAATATCGGTTTGGTCATATTCATCGGGTTCCATTTTACCCTTTCTGATTATCGCAAAGCCTTCTAAAATCTTCTCCTGTAAGTAATACATATGTTTGTGTATTATTTTTCATACTTCTTCTATTTAATTGTTTGATTATATATAACATTTTATCTCCTAGTGCTTTCAAATAAAGTGGATTACCACATCCTTCCTCATAATATTGTCTGGTAAATTCTATATATGGTGGACTAATCATTTTCCCACTTTCTCCAATTCTTCTTTTAATTCCATTTCAATACTAAGTAGTTGTCCTCTTAGATAATCATTACTTCTATCTATCGCTTCTTCTACTTTTTCTTGAAATTTAGTTACTTTTTCATGGGAAAGACCATCCATTGTTGAGTGAATAGTATTAAATGAAAAATGTTTTGTAATTACAGCTTTGTGAAATTTCATCGCCTTGTCCTTTTCTTTGCTCTCTTTTTATTTTGCTTAACATGACGTTTATTCATTATGTCTGTTGCATCAAAAGTACCTAAGTCTAATCCGGGTGGTGTTCTCTTTAATTCTTTAATTATTTCATTCAATTTGAAAATATCTTCTCTCGCAGTTTTTAGTTGATATTTCAAATCTTCTACTTCAGAATATTTTTCATTAACTGGTCCTGCTTGTTCAGTTTTTATTTGATTATATTCTGGAGCAAAAACAGTATAATTGTTATCATGAAACATCAAGTTATCTTCTTGATACATTAAAACAACTAAACCCCACATAGCACCGGCTAGGTCATCATCTTGTCTAGTTCTCAAAGATGTTTGAACATATCTCATATCCCCTTCAGAAATTTTAAGTTCTTCTCTAAATCTATCCACATATCTAGTCAAATAGTCATAAATATGATTGATAACATCTGATGTAGGTAAGCCGCGCTCCCAATTACATTCTCCATATTTTAGTGCTCCTCCTGTGTATTGGATTTCTAAGTCATTATTAGACTCAACACATCCAACTACTGTTCCAATTTCAATTTTTGAAAGAATTTCCCCAGTAAAACGCTTTGCTAACCTTTCAAGAGCGCAGCGTGGAATTAAATCATAACGTGGCATTCTAGAACTACGAACTGCACCAGTTTCAAATTTTTCCATGTTATTTTTCTCCTTTTTCAATTGGTGCTCTTTCAGGAAATCCATATTCTATTGATTTTCTATCAAATACATAAGCTAAAATTATTGATACATCAGTATCTAATTTAGATAATAAAATTAAACCATATAATATACTATCCGCTACCTCTTCAGCACATTTCATACGTAACTCATTATAATTTGAAATATCTAATCCAGCTTCTTTATTTGGTAATTCTTGTTCTAGTCTTTTTATTTTTTTAGCTATATTAGCTACTTCTCCTGATTCGCCACACATAGCACCAGACCATTCCAATAATGACCAATTATTTTCACCCATCCACCGTTTAGAACGACTATTAGATACTATTTGAAGTTCGGTTATATCCATTGTTTTCTCTCCTATATTTTCTTTCTGCTGCTTGATAACCAGAAATATAGTACGCTCTAGCACATAGTTTTAAAGCAGTATCCAAATCAGTTTTTGCCAATTCAAAGTATTTTTTTAATCTCCTTTTTCTTCTAACTATGCCAGATAATCTACCATAATATACTGCAGTTTTATGGTTATATGGTTTTAGATTCTGCTCATTTATTTATTTTTACGAGCAAATGTTTGTTTAATCCATTTAGCAATTTCTTTTCTACATTGTTTACATAAATCTTCTCCCAGTCCGTGATTGCAACCATCATCTAATAAACGAATAATTTCCCAAAATTTCATTTCGGTTCTCCAACATTCTTAATTACTCCAAATTGTTTACCAAACTCATGCGGTTCCATAACATGGTCATTTGGACATGTTACTGTTCCATATATTAAATCATATGCAGTACCACATTTTACTCCGCAATGTGGGCAAAACTAGATACTGTGGAATTATATAAATTGTATTCTTTTTACCATTTTTATCTGGCCGAAGTATACAAAAATCATCAAACATTATTTTTCTCCGGTCGTTACGTGGTCAGAAACGTGCATCCCTTTTAGCTCATTAAAGATTTTTCTAGCACATACTTGACATACCCAATATTCATTAATTGTTAAAGAGTGATCACAACCATGATTGAGAATGAACAGTAATTTTTTCCAAGTCATGATTCTCCAATCTTCTTCTTTTTTGCTGCAAAATAGTTTGTTAATTCATTTGCAATCTGGTCTGTCATTTCATAGACTAAAACTCCTCCCATATTGTGAGGTTTTATCATCTTATTTTCATCAAATGACCTCATTATAATATCAAGTTCATCAGAGTTAATGTGCATCCAGAATTTCTTAAGTAGTTGCTCACGTGAAATTCTACGCACACCATCTGTACTAGAACGTGATAACATTTCTCCTATAATGAGTGCTTTTTGGTCTGCGAATTGTGCTTTACCTTTCACGTTAATAGTCGAACGTCGAATACCCTCCATAAATTTCTCACAAACATGGATACTCTCTTCCATTGCAGACATTGTGATTTCAAGTACTGGTCTTTCACTAAGGGAGAGTAGCATAGCAATTTTTAAGATAGAATCTCCAAAACGACCAATAGTCCCAGTTGGATCTTCTATCTTTTGCTTTGCTACTTGTCCATAAAAATCCATGTACCATTCATCATAAAGTTTACCTTGTGGTTCAGATTTACTTAAATTCTTAAATTGTCCACTTAATGCAGCTATTTGCTTCATATATGGAACAAATTTATCTGGATTTGGAGGAAATTCTAATTCATCAACTAGACTATTGAGTCTTGAAACTTTTTCTTCTTTAATCACAAACATTCTTCCAAAAAATCCTCCATAAATATCTTTCTCTTTTACAAATTCTTTCAAGTGTGGATCATTTGTTGCAACTAACATTGAAAGAATTGGATTTTTAATTGTAAATTGTTCTGACTTGAGTAAACTCTCCCAATCACCACTATTCCAATGTCTATCATACAAGTCTGTTAAACAGTTGAATGCAGCTGGATCTTCTACAAGAGAAGAAGATAGTTCAGATGCTACAACATAACCTGCCGCCTTAGCATTAATTTTACCACCTGGTTCAGATTGTCCACGTTGTAACTTTGCGAGTATACCCTGAATACTTGAACGGCCAACAATTAACTTCGTGTTATTTACTGCCCGTACAATGTCTTTTGATAATGCTATTGGTGCACCCTTTTTTAATGCACTACCCGCTAATAGCATTACGTATATGTTTGGATAGAGATTGAATGCACCACCTCTATTCAACCATACATTATCTTTTACTACTGCACTAATTGTTGCTAATGCACTCCAATAAAAGAAACTTCTTGGAGACTCCATTTCCTTGGTTGAAGCCATAATTTCATCAATCCAAGACATGTAATCATCACTTTCTCCTTAGGGAGTTTTCTCATTGTAAATTCTTTCGAGAATTTCACGCTGCTTTACTGATAATGCACGTTTCTTTTCCCATTGTTCTTTAATTGATTCAAGAAAATTCTCCTCCCATTCTGTTAGTTCTTCGTTAGGAAATTCTAATTTCTTGAACATACCATCTATAATTTCTTCAGTTGATTTTTGTCTGTGCTCCATTATTTTTCCTCTCTTAGATATTTGTAAACTTCTTCACCGTTCAATTCTTGAAATTTTTCTTCTTCTTTAATTACCAGATTTACTCCACTTCCCTCATGATCATATTTATCTAAAAATTCTAATATACGTTTTTTATCATCACTTATAAGTCCCCTAATAGTTATACCATCTACACAACAAATACTTAAATTATGTAGTGGGTTCATGCTACTTTTTCCTTTCGGTACTTTTTAAGGTCTGCGTAGTTATAGCCAATTTCAATATCGGCGGGTATTACTAAATCACGCCGTGGTATTGAACAGTTCTCAAATTTTATTGGTCGTTCCATTTCCTCCTTGAAAATCGGTACGAAATCATCTACTCTGTTTTCTGGGACTGAGAAGAGTAGACTATCGTGGGACTCGATAACAATTTTAATTTCTTTAATAATTTTCTTAATACGTAAAGCCGCAGCTTTAGTGTTATCAGATATAGCACGTTGAGGTAAGTATGAGAAAGCCTCCCTGAATAAGTCATCTCCATAGCGTTCATAAAAAGTTCGTGCTCCCCCATATTTTGATTCAATTCCATATGGAAGCGGTGCAATAAGACGTCTCGTTTTGTTAATGGCATCAATTACTCCTTTGTGAAAAACTCCTTGTATTGCGGGACATTTTCGGTGAAATATTTTGAGAGCCACATCGCAGAACTTTTCATCGACAGAAATGTCAATGTTATACTTTCTTGCCTGAGTATTTACCTCCGTAGCCGCGCGAGCCTTTTTTGCTCCTAAATGCCCCGCGTGGCGCAATGTTTTACCTACAAATCTTATTGGGTGTTCATAACCTAATACCTTTTTACTATACGTTACTTCTTCTCCACCAAAGAACCATGATGCAGTTAATGCATGAACATCATTTGTATCGTAGAGTTTTAGCATTACCTCATCATTAGCAAGTAACGTAACTACTCTAGCTTCTGCTTGAGAACTGTCTACGTTGACAAAAACTTCTCCCTTATCTGGAACATACATTTCTCTAACATCAGCCCCAATATCACCATGTTTGGTCATTACCTGAAATGCAGAACCAATATGCTTTTTTTTCTTTTTCTTTTCAAAATCTCTATAATCTTCTGCTGGTCTGATTGGTGGTTCTAAAAGACCCGTACTTGTTCTACCAGTTTTTAAACAGAGAAAATAACTTGTTTTCATTCTACCATCATAATCTGGTAAAGCCATACAGTAATTATCAGAAGTTTTCTCCACTCTCCGTTTAGTTAGAATGTTGGTTATTATTCTTCGCTTTCTCTCATCCTTTACCACATTAGCTAATAGTCTAGTTAAAACTTCCTCGCCCGTCCCTTCTCTCCGTGGTATGCTTAGAATTTCATACAATAACTTATCCACTTGCTTGTATGAATTTACATTCAACTGTTCTCCAGTATCCATGAACAATTCATAACTTAGCCTTTCCGACCAGGCAATATATTTTCTTAGTAGATTCGCACGGCGTTCTTCATCTACTCGCATTCCAGTATTTTCAATATCTAAATACAATGAATGCAGTTTCATAATGAAGTTGTAATAAAAATCTACTTGCTTTAGGTCAATTAAATCTTGTTCTTGAGCATTATCTATTTCCAGAGTTACCGGAGCATCTTTAGCACCGTAGTAAAGTAAATCATCTATTGGATTTTTCGTGTAATCAAATTCTAATCCTTCATCTTTATAGTATGGTTCTTCTGTATATATTGACGTATTAAATGCGAGACTAACAGAAAATTCAGGATTGCAAGCAAAAGCCTTAAGCATAGTATCAGAATAGAGAAAGGGTATAGTAAAACCCAACTTATTGATTTTATCTTGGTCATACTTGAAATTCTGTCCAACAATTAGAAAGTCTGGGTCATTCAAAATCTTCTGTAACATTAACCATACACTTACGAGGTCAGAGTCAGAAATGTCAGAAATTTTACAGAGTGATGTGGTATTCCATAAAGGCACGCACATCCCGCAAGTTATTTCAAAAGCTAAAGAAATACATACTGGAATGCATCTCAGAGCTTCAATATCTACGGCTAGTTTTATTGGATGACCTAGAGACTTCGCTAGAGCTTTACCGCGAGAGTAAAATTCTGCTAACTGTGCCGAATTACGACAAATAATTAGATTGCGTGTGGGACGTATAATTTCGGGGAAATGAGATTGAGCTAACGCGCGTTTCAAATCAAATTCGATAATGACTTTTTGCCAATAATTACCACGGCCTTCATCTTCATGGAGTACTGACGCTGGATGATAAGTCGGTACGAGTTTGTAATTCCATCCAGAAAGAATACTTCCCCTGTATTTCCCAATATCTTCTTTGCCAAAAATAGCCCATAAAGCGGTTCCACCAAGAGGTACGATAATGTTAGGACGTATCTGATCTATTTCGGTACGGAGTTCTTGAATATTTTGTTGAACATTCAGTCCGGCCATTTCTGCTCTAACATATGCTGGTATTTTCTTTCCCTTTTTTACCTGTGGAACTATCATATATTTGAATACATTTGTTATCCAACAATCATTACGATTTATCTTAGCAGTTCTACAACATTCATCTAATAATCTACCAGCTGGTCCAGTAAATGGTCTACCGGATTGTTCTTCATCATATGATGGTGCTTCGCCAACAAACATTAATTTTGCATTAGCATTACCACCGCCGGGAATGTATTTGTTCACTCTTTATCTCCAATTAGTTTTGATTGCAAATTTAGAGTATTAAATTTATACATTATGTCATTAATAGCTTGTCTTTCAAATCCCAACCATACATGAGTAGTTGCATTAGAATGATGATATGGAATTCCATACAAACTTACTGGTAATGTTGGAACTGTTATAATAGGAGATTTAATCCATAACAACTTCTCAATATCAAACTCTGCTGCCATTGGAATTGCTAGTAGATATTTTATGAAATCTCTTCTGTTCATTTACTTTTCCCAACTTCATCAAGTATTCTATCATATTCCCCATAACTTACTCTAAGATGCGATTTGTCAATAAACTCTATAAAATATCCACCATCACTATCTCCATTAATTCTAGTATAAATAACATTATCCATATTGATTATAATGTTGCTACCATAATCATTTTTGAAATTAATAATCATTTCTCATTTCTCATTTCTTTTAATGCTGCATTTCTACTTAATTCGAGTAATTTTTCATTCTTCTTTATTGCTTCTGTAAGTTGCAAATCTTCACATACAAGCCCTATAGAGAGATTCAATTCTTTTGCAGTATCACGTATTGTCCACTTATCATCTGCCATTGAATTGATAGAGTGATAGAGTGATATCATGAATGCTTTCTTATGCCATATACTTTCCTCTTTTAATAATTGTATTATGTTCACGATTTATGCTTTTGCTTTAATTAATTCTACATTCTTAAACAGAATTCCATTATTTGGTCCTAATGCTATTTTAATTCTAACAATACCATTAACATGGTCTGAAATATGCCCCTCTATTTTTGAAACATGATCAAATAAATCTTGACATACATTACCATACGTTTCAGGACTTACTGGATATGTTTCAGGATATTCTTTATTAACTTCATATAGGGTGTTAAGAATTTTTCTTAAATCATTAGTATTCATAAAATTCTCTAAGAAGTGGGGCAAAAGGGATTCGAACCCTTACGGTATTTCTACCACGAGATTTTAAGTCTCGCATGGCTGCCATTACATCATTGCCCCAAAAAATTTATTTGATATTCATAATCAAAGTTTGTAATGCTAAAGCAAAATTCTTTTTAGCTTCGGCACTTCTTTCAGTATAACCTTTAGTCACAGCTGTTACATAAATTAGCTCTTCTAAAGCATTAGCTAATATTATGCAATCAGTATATTCAACTCTCATGAATCTTTCCTAATCTCAAATTTTTGCTGAACTTCAACTAATCCAGCAATTATTTCATTCAATCCCATTGAAGATAATACGAAATGTTTTCCATTCAAAGATAATACTACACATAACATTCCCTTTTCATCTACACCATAACCGCAGTTTAGATTATATACATTCTCGTAGTCTTTTGGATTTATGTCGGGCATACTATTTTTCCTCTCCCGAAATTTTATTCATTATTTTCTGATATTCTTCCCTTTCTATGTCAATTTCTATTCCAGGTGTAGTTAATATTCTATATCTAGAAATTGTAGAATGTTCTGACTCAAAAACTCTAATTCTTACAATATGATCTAGATTAAAAACTGAACGTCCATTATTCCATATGTGAAACATATTATTTCCTTGTTATCGTGATAGTTATATCACCAAACCATACTATTACAATCAATACAAACGAAACTGTACAAACTGCAATGTGTATGATTGATATGATAGTTTCTAGTATTACCATCTTCCTTCTTCTAATTCATACTCTGGTCTAAAGTTATCTCGTTGAGCTTCTCTAAGAGCTATATCTTTATTACAATAAGCAATAGCAGTCTTAACATGACCATCAGGATTTTTAATAGCTTCTAAAACTTTCCTAACATGTTCAAGTTCTTTTCTAGTCATTTTTTCGTTCTCCAATCTTGAAATGTCCATCAGAATCAGTTAAAATTAGTTCTGGTTTGATATAACCTTTTTCAGTTTTCCTTTCAATAGCACGTGCCTCATGTAAAGCTAATGCCATACGTAGATGAAAGATAATATCATCATTACCATTCCATCTTAAACAATTATCGCAGTGTTGCGTTCTATCTATAAGTGCTCTAAGAACTTCTTGAGTTTGTGTTCCAGGATGTTCTGTTCCAAATTCTCTGTTGACAAATACTAATTTGTTATCATGACTCTCCATGAATTTTCTATCTTTTGGATAGTCAATAGAGATTTTCTCTATATCTAGCCAATTGAATTCATAAATATGACCGGGTTCAATAACCTTCATTTTATTCTCCTGAAAAAATGGCCACGGTCCTGACTATACTGAATCATTACCTGATACGATAGCAAAACCGCGGCCCCTCTGAATCATCACTTCGTTGTTATTTTGGAATTTGTTTTACGTGTTTAATATCACAACCAAAAATAACGTACTTTTCGCGGATGATTCATTCTCCTACTTTCATTAAAAGTTTTAACAACGCTTTTGCTACGCTCTGAACATCATTATATTCTTCTGGATTTTTCAAATCCTCTGGTTCAGAAACTAGTAGTCTAGCTAAATGAACTGGAATTTCAATTGTCTCTTTCTTTTTTGCCATAAACTACTCATTACGTGCAATAGCAGCATTTGCCCACATTACACACTGCTCAAGATTTGTGAATGCCAAACTTTGTTCTCTACTAGTTGGCGAACTATCTTGAATAAGAAAAGCTAATTCCTTAGCCTTATTACGAATTGCTACGTATCTTTCTGCTTGGTCATTCTTTGGTGGATGATACGTAAAATTGTTTTCAATCTGTGCTTTTTCCATTAATCTTCCCTTTCTTTGCTATTAGCTTTTTGTTCTTCTATTGTATCTTCAAGTTCACTAATTAATGAATCTAACTTTTTAAGAGATTCTTGAAATGTTTTTGGAAAAGATTTTACAGATTCATCATCTAAAAGCATATCCATTTCAGATGACATTTCTGCTAATCCATCTACAATTTCTTTTAGAGTCATTTTACCTCTTCCTCTTCTGGAATACCGTCGGGAAGTTCTTCCACTTCATCATCTTCCAAATCATCTGCTTCTACCACATCACCTTCTACTGTAGTATCTTCTACTTGTGAATCTGCAATCACTTCACGCAGTTCTTCACAAGTATTACACAAACAACCTTCTGTCGGTTCAACTCTCTTCATTTTGTCCTCTCTTACCAATTGAAAAAATTATGTGGCCCAACGTGTAAGCCGTTATCCTTCAAACTTTTTATAGTGAAGGCTGGCGATATTGCTACGCTTATTCGCAGTTGCCATAAAATTATCAATGGACTTATGTGCTTACGCGCACCGCAACAACGTCTGGACCACATAAAACGAACTATACTACTTCTTTCGCCGTAACTTCTGGCTTAACTGGACGGTACTTGTGATTAATCTTGTTTACCGTCCTGCTATCCCACGTGCCGTTCTCAATGAACACGTCCAATTCACGTCCCACAGAATCAGCAAGCTCAAATCTCTTACCCGGTTCTACCTTTGCTCCAAAAGCAGAAAGATAACCAATAGCAAAAGACTTTGCCAACTCATTGAAAAGCCATCCCGCTGGTGTAGGAACACCTTGATACTTTGTATCTCCATTATCACCATTGAAGAGAATAGTTCCCTCAATGAAATAATTCTGTGAGTTACCATTCTTCGCGGTCTTTTCGTTCACTTCGTCTACACGAACGCGATACCATGCTGGCTCTACGATTACCTGACGCTTCATATCACGTTCTGAGAATTCGATGAAAGGCATTGTTTTTCTCTTTTCTTTTTTGGTTGTTTTGTTTTTGTTTTTTGTTTTTAAGTTGTTTTTTTAGTTTTTATCAAGTCATGTGATTTTTTCTCCTTTTTTCTATCATTCCAAATCAAATTTCTTTTACGTGCTTCTAAAACCATTTCTTCATATGCAAAATTCCATTCAGCATATACAGAAATAATTTCAGGACTAGAACCATTCATTGCGGATTCTACCATTTGTTGAAATCTATTTCGCTCTATCATGTGAATAGTATTCAACAAATGAGAACTAGCCATATGTTGAATTGGAACTATTCGGCCATCTTGTGTAAGCCAATTACCCATTAGCACATACTCCTAGAACGACAAATTTCGAGCATCATATTGAACCATTCAATCATGGCTTCATACGATGCAAATTCTAGACCTTCTAAGATAAAGATTATTGCTATCACTTTATTTTGTCCATTTCTTCACAAAAGAGTGTTTTAATTGCATCTATAGCTTCTTCTCTTGATATTTCTCCTAAAGCACCAAATACTGAATGGGTAAAATTCTCTGTTTTATGAACAACTGCTCTAAAATCACATTCAAATCTTATTCTAGCACATCTAACGTACTCACTTAATTCAGTTGTTTTTGCCATTTTGTTTTTCCTGAGAGCAATCACAACGCCAATGTTCTTGACCTGGCATTAGCTTAAATACTTTCCATGCTAATTGTAGCTTTTCTATTGAATCTGTTTTTTCTGCTAATGCTGGATACATTATTTCTATGTCATGTTTACGTAATCTTTTATGCCACCATCTTTGAATAATGTTGCACATTAGTACTTCTCCGGTAATGCTGACTTCATGTTGTTTAACTTGCTAATTGCCGGTACTATCCATTTGTCATAAAGTGGACTATCCCCAAATTCAATCTCTTTTGCTAAGGGTAGTGAAGTTCTGGCAAAATCATCACCAGAATGTGAAGTTTTTATTGTATAAAGTTTATCTTCTGTGAAATTTCCTTTCATGTTGAAGTGATACACTTCATGACAATATCCTGGAATTTTTGCACTCATTTTCTTCGCACCAGTTACAATGGTACGTGACATATGAGTTTCACCTGATGGAGATTTTTGTTCCGTCTGTAAGACGTGAGCTATGAGAATGATGTTACACTTATGATATTTTCCAATATCTTTTAGAGATTTGCAAAGTGATTGTAATGCAGAAGTTTCGGCATTGAAATCTTCTATTGTATTAACTGGTATTCCGGCAATTCTCTTACCGCTTTCACTACCGTCTTGTCTTGTTCCACCAGCTTTTACATTGAGTGTTTGAGCATTTATTGAATCACCCGCGGCCCCTAAGTTATCTACAACTATTGTTTTATAAGGGCATTCTACTTGTAATTTCTTTAATTTTTGTTCAGCTCCGGTCCAATTTTGATAATCATCATAAACAATTTGTGAACCATCAATACCCCATAATTTCATGGGTAATGCAATACCTTCCATCTTTTGGTCCCATGAAAACCAGTATTGTGGTTTGGGAAAACTTAATGCTTGTGTACTTTTTCTAGTACCCGGTTCTCCCTTAAATAAGCAAAAAAGTGCATCCATCTTAAATGTACTCATGTCTGGCATTATTTTCCCTTTTCTTTGTAAAGAATATCTTTAGTAGTTTTGATTAATCTACGAGTTCTTGTTCTGAAATATGGCTTATTAAACATTATTTTTGCACGTTCAATAGTTGAATATTCTCCATATTGACTGTAATTATTAGTGTATGGATTCCAACATTCTAAAATAAATTTAGTTGTCATTTTCTCTTTCCAAAATAGTTCTATCTATTACAACCGTATTAACTTTATGGCCTACGTATAACTGGATAATACATTTCAATCTCCCATCTATTAGATGCTTTCCCCTATTTAGGGAAGTGTAACAATTGTCACAGAGTTCGATTTTCACCGAATGCGCTCCATTCTTTTAGAATTTTTCATCCATTCTTCACTCATTTGATTATTGAATGGAATTACTCGAAAGAAGAAACAGAATATTCGGTAAAGCATTTAGTTCTCAATATTCTCAAGAAATTCTTTAATCAAATCATGGTCCACTACCGGCTCAGTCTTTTTAACTGTACATGGTATGCAATGTGGTCTAGCTAAAAGTATACTAGCTTTTGTCATTGCAAACGGTTGTTCACATTTCCAGCATACTGATACACGTCCAACAACTAACTCTTTAGATAAATGGTGTGGACAACCAATAATTGCACACTTGAAGATTACATGCTTACCTAACTTTGCTCTTACATACTTATGAATATGTGTTTCTTTCTTGCTCATTTTATCCTCTAATCAAATGTATATTCTTTTCTTTCATGAAACAAATAAAGTAAACGATTACCAGTTTTACATAAATGCATTATGACTATCAATATATTTTGTTCATATTGAAGTGCTTTCTTGCACGTTTTGCATTTTTTAGCATGTGCTGTGAATGGCGAAAACTCAGTCATTTGAAATATCCCAGATTCTATCACTTACCTTGAATTTTTCATTTAGTAATCTTTGTCTATCTTCTGGTTCCCCCTCACAAACGTGACGGAATATACAATCACCAAATCTACGACGACATGAGGTGAAGCGATGACGAAAACGCTGTGAATCGAGAACCGCGGCTAAATCGTACGCATAACTTGCAGTCTCTAACGTCCATTCTGCTATACGTGATTTTGTGTAATTGACTGCTTCACGAGTAAATTTCTCATGTGGTTTTAGAGAAGTTTGATAACCAATCACGTTACGATACATTTTCAATTGGTTATTGACTATGCACTGTCCTATGAATTGATTATCAAGTGACGATACATCATCACGTCTTGATGCTGTTTTATGGTCTACAGATATTCCGAAATCTACATCTGTATCCACTATCCAATCACACTTTGCTTTCCATAGAAGGGAAAGTTCATCATCTTCATAGATTACTTTACCTTTTACGTGCTCGACTTCTAAAGTGGTCCATGAGTCATTTTTCCAAAACTCTTCATATTGTTGAAAAGTGTTTATTACGTCATGTCCATCATCTATCGTTATGCTTTGTGGACCTTTGAATGAATTATCTTTGTGAATCAAACATGCATTTGCTATGCAATGTTCACAACCTGTTATGTAAGTCTGTCCCGTATTTACCGCGGCTTGTAATCTATCATTACGGTCTTTTCCAGCTTTTTTCGCTTTATAAAATGTTTCAAGAATATGATGCATCATACTCCCTTTTTCAATTGCCTTACCCATTCCACTCATCGGAACTAGATTCAGAATATGCTTCAACCGAAACTGTTCATCACATGCTTGGAATGATGTATATAGTGTAGCATCTAACACAATACGTATTTTGCCTGTTGGAACGATTATGTCCATTATTCTTCTTCCACTTCTTGATACAATCTTTCAATACGCGGACTATATGGATATGGTTCATGAATTTTAAGTTCACGAATCATATTTTCTAATTTTGTGATTCTTTCTAGAGCTTCTTCTAATGTCATGATTATTAATCCGTAAGTACTTCATAGTAAAAAAGTTCATCATTATGTGTCATTGGCTCTTTAGAATTAGTTTCATTGCACCATTCTACATATTCTTCTCTAGTTGCTTTTCTAACGACTTTCAAAACTCCAATTTGTAATTTATTTTGTCCATCATATCCTTGTACATCATATGTTCTATCAATTTCTGGTGTTTCATATGTACAAATAATCAAAGCTTCACCCGATTATGAACATGACCACAACCAGTACAAATAGTTGCTTCCCATTCATCATCACCAAGTAAAATAGCTTGTGATGCTGCGATTACACTATCACATTTTGGACATTGCATAGGAGATACAGAACCAATACATCGTCCAGGTAATGGTGGCATTTTCTGTGGCATTTTATTCTCTCGACGTAATTCTGTTTCGCCGTGTTCGTATTCTTTCATGATTCTTTTACCAGTTCTTTAATGCAATCACCTAGAAAGTCCCTTGCTTTTATACATGCTAATGCATTTGCTACATGAGGATCTTGTTCTTCTCTAATTATAGCAATAACAAAATTATGTATGCAGTCCAGTAATTCTGCTATTTCATATTGTTCCATAGTCATACTGTTTCACCTTCAAGCGGTGGAATAACAAAGATTGTGCGCTTCGTATGCCACGCATATCTTATCGTTGCCCACGTTCCACTTCTTACCGTATGTTCTACTTCTTTTGGAGTGGCGAGCATAATTTCGCAATCATTCACAATGTCTTTGTTTCGTTCAAGATAGACTTTGTTGGAATGCCATTCAATTTTTACCGGATATTTGCATTCTACCAATTTCACGGCTAATTCTTCTGGAATACGTTTTTCACTACCCTGTAATCCATGCAATCCACAAAATGCTCTCTTATTTGGATTTGTTGGTGGATGAATTACTATCCTTCTCTCTTCTGTATCATGTCTTGTATGGTATTCTAGAAAAAGAATATGAGCTTCAGCATCTGAACCAATACAATCACCATGATGAAATTCATTTGGTAAGTATTGTTCAAAATATTCTGTTACCTTTACCTTTTGAAATTCAACTATTCCAGATTGTGTTCCGGTAAATCCCATTTTCATGACTTAACCCATTTAGCAATTTTCTCAACATCAATAACTTTAGTTATTTCTGAATCTCTTTCATCAGTAAAATACATATATTGAATTTTATATTTATTATCAATTGTTTTACTGATAATAATATGAAAATCTTTTGTCATAATTTACTCGCAATATGAATTGCACGAAGAAATTCTACTTGATAACTATTTCCCCATAACGAAATGTTATGCTTTACTCCATTTAAAATGAAAGCAAAATGGAAATACTTGTATTCAGTTACCATCTTTTTGTTCTCCATACAAATCAACTGAAAGATGCATTCTAATTGATGTTAGCTCGTTAATTGTTCGTTCTGCTTCCCAAAGTCTTTTGAGGTTATAGTGACTATGCCCATTAATATTTGAGATTTTGCCATCCATTATAACTTTACGTTGTCTACCTTTTTCATTTCGTGATAGAAGAGTTATCGTGATGTTCATGACTTTCTTACCTTTGGTCTGCCACCTTTTAATCCATTCAATCGTGCAGCTTCAGCTTTCTTAATACTAGTATGTGAACCAGCAAAGGAGCGCTGATGATTTAGTATTTTATCATAGCATGATTTACAATACATAACATGATCTAATGCTTCATCACATTTCATGACTTCTTCTCGTAAACTAACTTTTCCAAAATGCATTCATGCGCCGTGTATATCTGGCCATTCGGTTTTCTTATCACATATTCAAGAGTATCAATACCATTTCTTATCTCAATTACTCTGTCAATTCTATCCATATCTTCAGAATGATTGCACTTTACCCTATCACCAACTTCTATGATTTGTTTGGTCATTTTTTCTTTTATGATGCTCTATTACGCTTCCAACGTGCTGCGATTGCTTCACCAAGTTCTTTGATTATACTAGTCTGATTCCATTCAATGGCCTTTTCCTTATTCATTGCATTGTGAAATTGTGCTCTCTTACGAGAAACTATTGCATCAAAGTCAGCATCTACTGTGCCTTCTGCTTCAGCATATATTGCATTTACGCTCGCACTCTTCTGACCGATACGGACAATTCTATCTTCTAACTGTTCTTCATTCGCTGCATTCCATTGCCTTTCATGAATTATCATGTCAGAAGCAGTTTGTAGATTTAATCCTTCTCCAGCAGACAATGTAGATGCTACTAATACTCTCGTGTTTTCATCTTCATTGAACTGTGTTTGAATCTCGAATCTACTTTCTGGTGATGTTCCCCCTCGTAACGCTACAACTTTTACAACTGGGTCTTGAGCTTTTCCCCATTCTGTTAATTGATTGTATATCTCCAGACCCACTGCAATGTGATGCACCCCAATGATAAGCTTTTTCTTTGTATCAGCTGTGTTCTCGAGAAATTCTGCTGCTTGTTCAAGCGTAGCGGGTATTTTAGCAATCCCCACAATCTGACGCATTGTGTTAAGTGCAGTTAATACCGTTCCACCCGCAGCAAAACTATTCTCTTCACCACCAATTACAAGCTGATTCCATACTTTGATGAAATTGTCCTCAGCTTCATTGTATGCTTCGTTAGCCTCTTTTGGCATTTGACAAAAGAGTTTTGTTCTGTTTATGAGAGGTAATTCACGCATCACCTGTTCACGTTCACGACGAATGATAATGTCTTTTGTATATTCCCTAAACTTCGGAATATTTCTTAGACCACCTTCTTTAGTTCTATCACCTTCAAAGTAATACGAAACCCACTGCTTTTTGAAATCCTCAAACGAAGAGAATTTCTTATGGTCAATGAGATTCAGCATTACATAGAATTCACTACCACGATTCTTCCAAGGTGTTCCTGATAGTGGAATGATGTGTTCGAGTCCACGGCACAACTTTCTTACTTCCTTTGTTCGTGAACTATCTGGGTTCTTGATATGCTGCACTTCATCAATTACGATACCCTTAATCATTCCCATAAGCTGAGCCAATCGCTCACTACTCATGCGACGAAGAATATCGAATGATGCAATGTAGCACTTATAACCGGGGAGTATGTAACCTTTGCCTGATGTAACTACAAAAGGAACAAACTTCATACCCAGAACACGAACAATCTCTTTTTCAGCTTGGTACTTCAGACCGGACTTACAAAGCCATAAGAATGGTGTGGCTTCGGGATGGAATTTGATATAACCGAGAGATTGAATTGTCTTACCTAAACCTTGCTGGTCTAGAATCGCGGCTTTACCATCAGCACGTTCTAGAAAACGCATACCATCTAATTGAAACTGGTATGGTCTTTTAGCATCACACTTGGAGCAGATTGTTCCCCTTACCTTTTCACCAGTATGTATGACCTTATCAGGCCACTCATGCTTGCAATTCTCATTACCATCAAATGTGATACTCTCGAATGCTGTGGGGCGTGGTATGTCCTTTTTGACGACGTGACCGCAAGCAAGAAAGATTAGCTTTTGCCATCCAATCTCAATTGTTCTAGTTTCTTTTGCTACCTTACCACATTCAGGACATTTATCCTGAATACGTGTTACGCGATAGTTTACCTTACGAACTACTTCTTCTTCTACTTCAGTTTCTACAATTTGATTACTACGTAATGCTTCAATTACATATTCAGGTAATCCAAGATTACATACTACTGAAGTATTATCACAGCCAATTTCTCGAGCTTTCTTAGCCCATACATCGTCGTGGCCATGATTAGGACAGAGTGCATGAGCTACTTCATGCTTTATTGTATTGATAATCTCCTTATCAGGGTGAATATCAATATGATATGTGTTCAGTTGAATTGTTTTATCTTTATACGAACACAGACCTAGATAACCCTCTCTCGTCATATCAACAGATTTGATATGCCAATCAGGTAAACCGTGCTTATCTAGTTCTGTTCGCAAAAGTTTTGTTGCTTCTTCTCGTCTCACTTTTTGTTACCTTTTTCTTGAAATATTTGCTTTGCACCGCGTGCAAGAAAAGCGTATACGTTACCAGTTCCATTCATTTTTAATGCTTTGCTGATTTGTGTTACCCCTATTTCATCAGCGAGCCATGCCAGAACTAATTCTTTTTCCTCTTCTGAAAATTCTTCTATTCGATTATATTTGCGTGATGCAAGTGCTTTCTCGAGAAGTGTGGCCATTACTACTTCCCAAATACATGATTGATTAATTGAATATATCCTTTTGAATTACCCTTAAGAGCTGGAGGATATAGTGCTTCAATTATTCTATCCATTGTATCTGTGAAAGATACAACGATATCAAGTTTTTCACCTCGGTCATTCGTGATGGTGATAATCATGAATTTTCCTCTTCTTCATCCACCAAAGTAATTGTCTCGATATTATCTCTTGAACAATCAAGACAATATAATTTCAGTGATTCATGTGGAGTTTCCCATGAAAAATCCACATTTTCTGAACCACAATCCTTACAAATCAATCTTGTGTCGGCCATGCTTACCTCACACGATGTAGTTTGTAGTATGTTACCCAACCCACTTGGTAGAGTCTTATTACTGTATCACTACAGATGCTCTACCAAGTAACGCGCTAGAACTTAATGGTTTTTAACGTGGTCTAGCACCACGATGCACTTGGCCGACAAAAATATTGCTGTCTTTAATTTTATCAAATGTAGACAACAATGCATTCGGCCAAGTTATGAATTACTTCTCTGCCACCACAACGTCAATTGCGATACCGCGATTTGTCATTTCTTCACGCGCCATTTCTTTCAACTGCTCGAATCCCTTCTTATCTGACTGTGAGAAACGAACTAATTCTGATGATGTGCAGCACGCTGCTTCGGACTTTGTGAGATACTGGACGATTGTCATTTACTTTGCCTCTTTCTGAAAACGCACACCATTACGACGCTTTAGGCCACGAACAGATAGATTACGCTCGAATCTATCCCTACAGATAATCCCCCATCCTGTAAGTTTTGTTGATAAGCTATTCGCTTTGTCGAACGCGGCACATTGTGATAGCGTCATTTCAAGATAGGCCATATTACTTTTTGTCCTGTTCTACAGAATAGCTTTCCTGCACTTCATCAATTGAATACTCA
>Ga0193725_1000032_pt1 | contig 47435 bp, 47 predicted proteins | sample H2a2metaG_FD_143058 | JGI IMG/M metagenome (GOLD analysis project Ga0193725, IMG submission 143058) | Soil microbial communities from a riparian zone of the East river system, Colorado, United States - H2a2 | ecosystem: Environmental > Terrestrial > Soil > Riparian zone | place: USA: East River... | reverse complement strand
GGTGGTGCTCTGGGCGCTGCAGGAGAAGATCACCTTCCCGGCACCTCGGGCGCCGCTGCCGGATCCCGTGCAGGTCCTGGGATACGGCGAGCAGATCGAGCTGCGGATGCAAGATGGGACTCGGCTCGTCGGCTGGTATCTCCCGCCGCCACCGACGCCGCACCACGCCGTCTCACGCAGTTCCACGCCTTCTCCAGCCATCCTCTGGTTCTACGGCAACGGTGAGACGATCGCCGCCATCTGGCCGGTAATCCGGGATTTCCGGCCGCCCAACGCAGCGCTGCTCGTCGTCGACTATCCGGGTTATGGAGCGAGCGGCGGCCGAGCGACCGAAGCGGGCATGTATGAGGCCGCCGATCTCGCGTACAACGCGCTCATCACGCGTTCGGACGTCGATCGCCAGCGCATCTATGTCTACGGCCGTTCCCTGGGGAGCGCAGCCGCCACGCATACGGCCGCTACGCACGAGGTGGCAGGTCTGATTCTCGAGTCACCCTTCACCAGCGCGCATGGAATGGCGGCCCGCCATTACCGCATTTTCCCGTCGTTCCTGGTGCGACTCGGTTTGGACAACATCGGCCGGATGCAACGCATTCACTGCCCTACGCTCATCTTCCACGGGACCGCCGACATGCTGGTGCCCATCAAGATGGGTCACGATGTTGCCGCCGCAGCCGGTGGTCCGGTGGAGTTCGTGATGATAGAGGGCGCGGGGCACAACGACACCTACGACATGGGCGGGAACGCGTACAAAGCAAAGCTGGCGGCTTTCGTCAAATAACCACAACCGGCTCGAGCCGGTCCTTCTCCTCCTCAAAAATGCGTTGCGCCTCATCGAGCGCCCGAAGCACCTTCGGCTCTTCCGGATCGGGGAACTTGCTGTTTGGCGCCACCTTGCCCGTGAGCTTCCGCACGGCGACGAGCGCTCGCGTCACTTCGCAGCGGCCGGCGTCCGCGTCGGTGTGACCGGCCACGAGCAGCTCCTCGAACAACGGCAGCGCCGCGGGGTCGCCGAGGACGTAGAGCGATTCGAGAATCTTCGGCGCGAGGAAGCGACGCAACATCTCGTCCCCGCGAATCCGCTGGAACAGCGCGATCACATTGGGCGCCTGACCGGGATAGTAGCGCGCCGCTTCGACCGCCGCGGCGACAAAGGCATGGTGTGCGCCCGGCGTCTGCAGGTATTTCGCGAATAGCGGCCACGCTTCTTTGGGATGGCGCTCGGCGAGGGCCAGAAACGCGAAGTACCGGCGCCCCAGCGGCGCCTGGGTATCGGCAATGACGGTGCGCAGACCTGCGACGCCCCAGCGTGCGCCAACCAACGCGGCGGCGGCGGCATGCTGCCAGCGTTCGAGCTCCGGCACGCGAAACGTCACGATGTGGGGATCGAGGAACGCGCGACAGCGTTCCAGCGCCGCGAGCAGGCGGCGATCGACGGTCGCGAGCGCCGGCTCGAGTTTTTCGGTATTGGCGCGGCGCGCGAGCGCGAGCGCCTCCCATCCCAGCTGCCCCAGATTCAACTCGTCCCACATGGCTTCCAATTCGGCGGCGCCCTTCGCGACGACGAGACGCTCGAGTCCCGCCGCAAATCCACAGAGCTGCCGAATCGCGTCCACGCAGGTAATGTGGAAAGCGCGTGGATATTGCGCTATCCCATTCGCAGCCTTAACCTTGCCCGCTCATGCGCTGGTGCCGGGCCCTCCTCGCCGCGGTTTGCTCGCTTACTGCCTGCTCCGGTGGAAGCAGCCGCGAACCCATTGTCCTCGGGCTCGCCGGACCCTTCTCACAGCCCCGCGGCGTATCGATGCAGCATGCCGCGGAGCTTGCGGTCAAGGAAGTCAACGCCCGGGGCGGAATTCGGGGACGGCCGCTGGCGCTGCGCATCATGGACGACAGCGGCCGTGGGGATGTCGCCATCCGGATCGCGCAACAGCTCGCGGACGACCGGGCCGTCGTAGCGGTCGTCGGACATCTCACGTCGAGTGCGTCGCTCGCGGCGGGCCGCGTCTATGGCGAAGCGCGGCGTCCGCTCCTGATGATCTCGCCATCGGCGTCGAGCCCCGATCTCTCCGGGGTGAGTCCCTACATGTTCCGCGTGTGCCCCAGCGATGTGAGTCATGGCGCACAACTCGCCCGCTACGCCCGCCAGACGCTCAGCGCACAGCGCGTCGGCGTGATCTACCTGGACGACGACTACGGTCGCGGACTGCGTCTCAGCTTTACCGCGGAGTTCAAGCGCCTGGGCGGCGAGATCGTCGAGGCAGATCCGATGCTCGCGGTGACCCCGAGCCTCGAGCCGTATCTCTCGCGCCTGCGACAGAAGGGCAACGTCGACGCCCTCGTGCTCGCCACCGATCGTGGGGGAGCGGAGCTCGCGCTGCGGGAGATGGGACGGATGGGCGTCCACTGGACGACGCTCGGCGGGGACGCGCTGAGCGGCATCGAAAGGGACGGCCCACTGGCCGAGGGTGTGCGGATGTCCGTCGCCTACCTCGTGGACCAGCCTGGTGAGCGAAATGCGCAATTCTTCGGCGCGTACGCCCGTGCCTATCCGGGCGAGCGTCCCGATCACCGCGGGGCCGCCGCGTACGACATCGTTCATTTGTTGGCGGGCGTGCTCAGGGAATCGGGGGTCGACCGCCGCGCCGTGCGGGACCGATTGGCGCGAATCGGCAGCGATCTTCCGGCGTTCGAAGGTGTCACCGGCACGATTGCCTTCGACAGCCACGGCGACGTCCCGTCGAAACCGGTGGTGATCGGGGTCGTCCGCGAGGGCCAACTGATACCCGAGCCCGGGCAATGACGTCGCTCGACACGATCCGCTGGCGGATAATTTTGGGCCTGTCGGGCCTTCTGGCGGGGCTTGTGATTGCCTCGGTCGTCGGCGTCACGTCGCTTGCCACGCTGCGCAGCTCGCTGGCGACTGAGATCGGGCGAGTCCGGGAATCGAGCGAGGTGGGAAACGGCCTCGTTACGGCGGTATTCGACGAGATCCGCGCGGCGGAGCAGTATCTCGGTGAGCGTGGACAGCAGGCGAGCAATCAATTCCAGGCCGCGGCCGACTCGGCGTTCAGTTACCAGAGACGGCTCGACGGCCTGGCCGGGCTGACCGAGGCCGATCGGATCACGGTCAGTCGCATCAAGCAGCTGCAATCAGCCATTCATGTCGATTACTCTCTCGCCCATGCCCATCTCGATCTGGGCCGGCTGCGGGACGCGCAGGCCTTGTCGGTCGGCGTCCGGCCGCAAGTCACCGAGCTGACGCGGCTCGTGCACGATCTGTCGACGCGCCAGTCGGAAAAGGCGGGTGTGGTCGGGCAGCGACTCGCGGCACTGGCGCGCGAGCGGGAGATCGTCCTGTGGCTCGTGCTGATCGCGACGGCTCTGGTTGGTACGGTGGTCGGCGCGTTCACGCTGCGTTGGGTCGAAGGCCCGTTGGTCCGGCTCGTCACGGCAGCCGAGCGATTCGGGAGCGGCGACCTCCGGCCCGTCACCACTGGACGAATGCCGCGCGAATTCCAGGTGCTGGCCGACGCCATGCGGCGAATGGGGGAGCGACTGCGCGGCATCGTCTCTGAAGTCGTCGGGTCGGCAGACAAGATCGCTGCCTCGGCCAGCGACCTGTCCGCGGTGAGCGAGGAGCTCGCCGCATCGTCGAGCCAGGTGTCGAGCGCGATGCTCGAGATCGCGACCGGTGCGGAGAATCAGCGCAACGAGCTGAACGCGACCCAGACCGCGCTTGAGCTGCAACGCAAAACCAACACCGAGATGACGGACGCCGCAGCCCGCGTCGCGCGGCTGGGCGAGGAGATTCGCACCGTCGCGGACCGGCATCGCAACGACATCGCCGCGGCGGGCAACACGCTGCTCGACGTGCGGGAAGTGGTGCGCACCACCGGCACGGAGGTCACGCAGCTCGCCCAGCAGAGCACGGCGATCGACGACTTCGTGGACCTGATCAAGCGGATCTCGTCGCAGACCAACCTGCTGGCGTTGAACGCGGCGATCGAAGCGGCGCGCGCCGGCGAACACGGGCGAGGCTTTGCGGTCGTCGCCGAAGAGGTGCGCCAGCTGGCGGACGAGTCGTCGCGTGCCGCCGAAGACGTGGCGCGGACCACGCGCGTGATCCGGGAGCAGGTCGAGGAGGTGACCGCGACGATGGCCGTCGGCCAGGCGAAGGTGCGCGGCATCGAATCGGTCGCGGAAGGCGCCGCCCGCGGCCTCACCGAAATCGTCGCGGCCGTGGAGCAGGTCGAGCAGGCGGCCGCACAGGTGACCCGGGCGGCGCAGGAAAACCGCGGGGTGACCGAGCAGCTCGGCGCGCAGGCCCAGCAGGTCGTGAGCCGCGCGGTGGCGCACGCCTCGAGCGCCGAGCAGGTCACGGCGGCGACCCAACAGCAGGGTGCATCCACCCAGGAAATGGCAGCGGCCGCCGGAGATCTGCTCCAGGCGGCCGAGAAACTGCGTGGGATGGTCCGAGGCTTCCGGATCTAGCGGCGGCCCTTCTTCGCCTTTTTTGCAGGAGTCTTCTTGACGGCGACGGGCTTCTTTTTGCGCAGCCCTTCCTGCACCTCTCCCAGCACACGGTCCCCCTCGTCGGGACCGATCAGTCCCCGGCGCACGGCATAGCGCACCAGCTCTTCCGCGTCCTCGAACGCAAAATCCGCCAGCCCGGCCGCACCGCGCATGGCTTTGACGAGCGCGTCTGCCACGGGACTGCGCAGCACGCTGGCGATGCCGGGTAAGGCTTCGAGTAGTGACGAGATTTGGGAACCACCGAGTTCGGCTGGCATGAAAAAGGGTGGTAAAGGTGGCGGCAAGCTACATGTCCCCCCCGGGGGCGTCAAGAAAGGGGGGACTCCCCAGGGGGGAAGGGCGTCAAGATCAGGGGTAGTATACATTTCGGACCCGGAGGGGAGTCGACGTGGGGAGACGGGGGATCAAGGAGTACCGGGCGCCGGAAGCCCTGGCGCTCATTGCAGCAGATCGGGCACATGAGCCACTCGTGTGCCCCTCGTGCGGGACTCGCACGATCCAGCGTTCCCCGCGACGCCGCATGCTACGGGCGACCGAGCTCTTCATCCCGGAACGGATCAGCCTGACGTGCGGGGCATGCAGCCGCCACGCTTTCTACATCACGCGCGGGATGGAGCCCCCGCGCGACGCAACCATGGATCCCAGGAGCTTATGAGCGAGAACACGCGTGGCTGGTGACGCGATTCAGATGATGGGGACCGTCACCGAAGTCCTACCCAACACGACGTTCCGCGTAAAACTCGAAAATGGACATGAAGTCTTGGCTTACGTCAGCGGTAAAATGCGGAAGAACTACATTCGCATCTTGCAAGGCGATCGCGTCGCGGTCGACCTATCGCCCTACGATCTGACGCGCGGCCGAATTACCTACCGCTACAAATAAGTCTCAACCGGGGTGCCGGAATAGCCTGTTCCACCGGATGCGGAACGGGTGCGACGCCACGCTCATGTAGATGAACAACGGCCGCCCCCGGATATGGTCGCGCGGCAGGAATCCCCAAAAGCGGCTGTCGTAGGACTCATCGCGGTTATCGCCCATCACCCAATAGTGCTGCGCGGGGATGACGATCGGCCCCCAGTCGTGCGTCGTCGGCTGATAGTGGCCCGGATCCTTGCCGATATACTCCGGCAGCTGCAATGCTCGGATCAGCTGCAGACGGAAGGGAGGCTGGGAGTCCGGCGTCACGGCAGTGTGCAGCGCATAGGGCTCGTCCAGACGCTGCCCGTTGCGGATGATGGTGTCGTGGACCATCTGGAGCGTGTCGCCCGGCGCCCCGATCACCCGCTTCACGATGTTGAGATTCGGCGTCGAGTCTTCCACTGAGCGGAACACGACGACCTGGTCCCGCTTGGGCGTGGCGAACGACGGTAGCCGGCAACAATGGATACCGGTCAGCGGAATCTCGAGCTCACCGCCGAACACCGCCTTGTTGACGAACAGGAAATCCCCGACGAGCAGGGTGTTTTCCATGCTCGCCGAGGGAATGCGGAATGCTTCGACGAGATAAGACCGCAGTACGATCCAGATCAGGAGCGCCGTGCCGATCGCCTTCAGCCACGCGATGGCCTCGTCCTTGGCGGTCTTCGCCGCGGGGTTGGGAGGTGTGGTGGAGGTTGGTGGAGGTTGTGGAGGACGGGGAGGCGTCACGGGGTCTCAATCCAGTCGGCGATGAAAATATTCGTTTCCCCCTGGACCTTGCCGTTCCGATTCGACGCCCAGACGAGCTGATGCCCGTCGGGCGAGAACATCGGGAACGCATCGAAGTCACTGTTCGTCGTGATCTGCTCGAGGTGCGAGCCGTCGGCATTCACGAGATAGAGATCGAAGTTTCGCGAGCGGGGATTCTTGTGGTTGGATGCGAAGATGATGCGCTTGCCGTCGGGATGGAAATAGGGCGCGAAGTTGGCCCCGCCGAGATTGGTGACCTGGTGTTGATGCGAGCCGTCGGCGTCCATGACCCAGATTTCCATGCGCACGGGCCGCACCAGGTTCTGCGCGATCAGGCCGCGATAATCCAAGGAATCCGCCGCGGTCTGCGGATGCCAGGCGCGATAGACGATCTGCTTGCCGTCGGGCGAAAAGAACGGGCCGCCGTCGTAGCCGAGGGTGCGCGTCAGGCGCTTCAGGTGCCGGCCATCCACACCCATCGTGTAGATGTCGAGGTCGCCATTCCGCAGCGACGTGAACACGATCGTCTGCCCGTCCGGGGACAACGTGCCTTCCGCGTCGTACCGGGGATTATTCGTGATGCGCCGAGCTCCTTGACCGTCGGCATTCGCGACGTAGATGTCGTAATCGTAGAGCGCCCACACGTAGCCCTTGGAATAGTCGGGACGTGGCGGGCACGCCGCGCCCGCATGTTGCGTGGTCGCGTAGAAGATTCCGCGGTCGTCGTCGAAAAAGTAGCCGCACGTGGTGCGGCCCTTGCCGTTCGAGACGCGGTGGAGGCCCGTCCCGTCGGTATTCATCACGAACTCTTGATCGCACCCGGAGTCCGCTTCCTGCCGCTGAAAGATGATCTGATGCCCGGAGCGCGAGAAATAGGCTTCGGCATTCTGCCCGCCGAACGTCAGCTGCCGAACGTTCTGGAGGCGTACTTCCCCGGAGTCAGGGGCGACCGTTTGCAGCAGCGCGGCCATGAGAAGGCGTATCATGAGTCCCGCAAGCTAGAGTCATTCAAATCCCCAGGCAATGTTAGATTTATCTGCTCCAATGAATGATCCCAAAGGGCCCCGTCCATCGCGCCAGCCGCTCATGGATCCTCTCGGTCAGATGTGTGCCGATGGGAAAGAGACGGCCGAGTTTCTGTGGCAGGTCCCAAAGGACCCGGCCGCGCGTCAGAAAATCATGAATCTGCTGATTCAGATCGGAATCGAAGGCTTGAAGCAAGGGCGCCATGAAATGCCCAGACTGGTCGAGGAGCTGAAGATCGCGGCGCAGGCGTCACCATCCCCGCAACAAGTCGAGCTGCTGGTTGATGGCTTCGATCGTCTGACCAAGTTGTGGCAGGCGGCCAAATCCGGATTACTATGACCGAGACCCCCACCGTCGCTCGCGTGGAGCTCGATCAGCTCTGCATCAACACGATTCGTACGCTCGCGATGGACGCCGTGCAGCAAGCCGATTCGGGACATCCCGGCACGGCGATGGCGCTGGCGCCGCTCGCGTACGTGCTGTGGCAACGGCATCTGCGATACAATCCCGCAAATCCCGAATGGCTGGACCGCGACCGCTTCATCCTGTCGGCGGGCCATGCTTGCATGTTGCTCTACAGCGTCCTCTATCTCACGGGCTACGATCTCACGCTCGACGAGATCAAGCAGTTCCGGCAATGGGGGAGCCGCACCCCGGGCCACTCGGAGCACGGCGTCACGCCCGGCGTAGAAGCGACGACAGGACCGCTCGGACAGGGGACCGGGAACGCCGTCGGCATGGCGATCGCCGAAGCACAGCTCGCGGCCCTGTTCAATCGCCCCGGCCATTCAATCATCGACCACTACACCTATTTCCTCGCGTCCGACGGTGACCTCATGGAGGGCATCTCGCACGAGGCGTGCTCGCTCGCAGGTCACCTGAAGCTCGGCAAGCTGATCGGGTTTTACGACGACAATCGCATCACGATCGATGGGTCGACCGAGCTCGCCTTCTCCGACAATACCACGAGGCGCTTCGAGTCGTACGGCTGGCACGTACAACGGATCGCGGATGGCAACGATCTCAAGGCGATCGATGCGGCTATCGCCCAAGCAAAGCGGGTGACCGAGCGGCCATCGCTCATCATCGTGCGGACGCACATCGCGTGGGGCAGCCCGCATAAGCAGGACACCGCCGAGGCGCATGGCGCGCCGCTGGGCATCGAAGAGGTGAAAGCGACGAAGCAGAACCTCGGTTGGCCTTCCCTCGAGCCGTTCTACGTTCCGGACGACGCGCTCGAGCAGTGGCGTAGCGCCAAGACCCGCGGCGCGCAGCTCGAGGCCGGCTGGAAGAAGAAGTGGGACGCCTACCGCGCGACCCATCCCGATCTAGCTGCCGAGCTGGAGCGCCGCCTCGCCGGGCGCCTGCCACCGGGCTGGGATGCGGCATTGCCGGTCTTCGGTCCGAACGATGCGCAAGCCACCCGCACGGCATCGGGCAAGGTGCTCAATGCGATCGCGACGACGCTTCCGGAGTTGATGGGCGGATCAGCCGATCTGACCGGCTCGAACAACACCGAGATCAAAGGTGGCGGACCGGGCCGGAACTTCCACTACGGTGTGCGAGAGCACGCGATGGGCGCCGCGCTGAACGGAATAGCGCTCCATCGTGGATTCATTCCGTTCGGCGGCACGTTCCTGATCTTCTCCGACTACATGCGGCCGTCGATACGGCTGGCGGCGCTGACGCACCTCAAGCCGATCTACGTCTTCACGCACGACTCGATCGGCCTGGGCGAAGATGGGCCGACGCATCAGCCCATCGAGCAGCTCGCCGCGCTGCGCGCGATCCCCAACATGACCGTCATCCGCCCGTCGGATGCGACCGAGGTCGTCGAGGCGTGGCGCGCGGCGATCACACACCGCGACGGACCGGTGGCGCTGGTCCTCACTCGGCAAAAGGTCGCGGTGGTGGATCGCACGAAATACGCCCCGGCGGCGGGGCTGCATCGGGGCGGTTACGTCCTCGCCGATTCCCCAAATCCTGACATCGTCCTCATGGCCACCGGTTCCGAAGTTGAACTCATCCTCGGGGCATATGAGAAGCTGAAGGCGGACGGCAGGCGGCCCCGCGCCGTTTCGATGCCCTGCCTCGAGTATTTCGCAAAGCAATCCGCTGACTACCGGGCATCCGTGCTGCCGCCCCCCCCCGTGCCCCGCATCGCCGTGGAGGCGGCGGCTCCGCAGTCCTGGTATCGCTGGGTGGGAGACAACGGCGTGATCATGGGCATCGAGCGCTTTGGCGAATCCGCGCCGTATCAGCGGATCTACAAGGAGTTCGGACTCACCGTGGATGGGATAGTTGCCGAAGCGCGAATCCGCGCCTAGGTTTCGCCAACAATGAAGCCAATCACCATGTCGATGTGTTGCCACCTCTGCTGCCCCATGTGTTGTACGGGGAGCGGACGGTCAAGCGCGTCGGCGTGTGGGATGACATGAGGTAGACAAAGGGCTCCGCCCCACCACGACGCACTATGATCGGCCGCGACTCCTCGATTCGAGTCGCGGCCGATCGCTTTTTGGAGGAGGAACTGTGACGGCATCTGTTGTGGGCTTATCCGGCAGCCCGAAGCCGGTCTCGCGCTCGCGCGCGCTGCTCGAGCTGACGCTCGCCGCGCTGGAGCGCCAGGGCGCCGGCCCTTCCCGGCTCATCGATCTCGCCGCCCTGCCGGCTGACGCCCTGCTCGGCCGCCGCGAAGATCGCGATGTGACCGAGGCGATCCAGGCGGTGCTGGATGCCGGGATCGTGGTCGTCAGCACGCCGATTTACCGCGCGACATACAGCGGGCTCCTCAAAGTGTTCTTCGATCTCCTGCCGCAGGACGCGCTGGCGCGGAAGGTCGCGATCGCGATCGCCACGGGCGGCGGACCGGGCCATTTCCTGGCGGTCGATCACGGCCTGCGGCCGCTGCTCGCGAGTGTCGGCGCGTTGGTGGCCTCCACTGGCGTCTACGGAACCGACGCGCAGTTCCGCGCGGGAGTGCCCGAACCGGCGTTGGTCGAGCGCATCGAACGGGGGGCGCTCGAAGCGGCGTCGTTGGCCGCGGGGGTAACCACATGATCGGGGTTTTCTACGAGCACCCGCACTGGTTCGGTCCGCTGTTCGCGGAGTTCGACCGACGCGGCACGCCGTACACGCGGCTCCATGCCGAGCAGCACCGCTTCGATCCGGGCAGTGAGCCACCCTACGATCTCGTGTTCAACCGCATGAGCCCATCCGCGTGGCAGCGGGGACATGGGCACGCGGTGTTTTACACGCATCAGTTTCTGGCGCATCTCGAGCGCCACGGGGTGCGGGTCGTCAACGGCTCCCGTGCCTTCCAGGCCGAGACCTCAAAGGCGTTGCAGCTGTCCATCTTGCGCAACCTTGGTCTTCCCTACCCTCCGGCCCGCGTCATCAATGATCCGGCAGACGCGCCGGCCGCGGCCGCGGAGCTGGAGTTTCCCGTGGTCGTAAAGCCCAATGTCGGCGGCAGCGGCGCCGGAATTCTGCGCTTCGATACGCCTGCACAGCTCGCCGCCGCGGCAGCCACGGGCGGGCTGGAGCTGGGTCCAGACCACACGGCGTTGGTTCAGCAGTTCATTCCGTCCGAAGAAGGCCGCATCACGCGAGTCGAGGTTCTGGACGGACGTTTCCTCTATGCGATCCGCGTCTACTCCTCGGGCGAGACATTCAACCTGTGCCCGGCAGACGTCTGCCAGACCACCGCAGGCGCCGAGCTCGTGCGGACGGCATGTCCGGTGGATGCGCCCAAGAATGGGCTGCGCGTCGAGGGCTACGAGCCGCCGGCGCAGATCGTGGGTGACGTGGAACGAATTGCGGCGGCGTGCGGCATCGAGGTCGGCGGGATCGAGTACGCGATCGACGAGCGCGACGGCCGTCTCTACTACTACGACGTCAACGCGCTGTCGAACTTCGTCGCCGATGCGCCACGGGTCGTCGGATTCGACCCGTTCGCACGTCTGGCCGACTATCTGGAAAGAGAGGCCCGCTAATGCGCTTCGGCTATTGGTTGCCGGTATTCGGCGGGTGGCTGCGCAACGTCGAGGACGAGCGCATGGAAGCCGAGTGGTCCTACGTCCGGCGACTCGCGCGCGCGAGTGAACGGGCGGGATTCGATCTCACGTTGATCGCGGAGCTCAATCTCAACGACATCAAGGGACCCGACGCGCCCGCCCTCGACGCCTGGTCCACGGCGGCCGCTTTAGCGGCGGTGACCGACCGGCTCGAGCTGATGGTGGCGGTGCGTCCGACGTTCCATCCGCCCGCGCTGCTCGCCAAACAGGCGGCGAATATCGATCACATCTCGGGCGGCCGGCTGTCGCTCAACGTCGTGTCGTCGTGGTGGGCGGAGGAGGCGAAACAATACGGAGTGGAGTTCGACACGCACGACGCGCGCTACGCACGGACCGCCGAATGGCTCGCGGTCGTCGACGGTCTCTGGTCCGAGCGGCGATTCAGTTTCGCGGGCAAGTACTACAACGTGGAGAACGCCATCCTCGAGCCGAAACCGGTGCGCCAGCCACGGCCGACCCTCTACGCCGGGGGTGAATCGCCGGCGGCAAAAGCGCTGATCGCCCGCTCCTGTGACGGTTACCTGATGCACGGCGACCCACCCGAGCGCGTCGCCGCCAAGGTGGCGGATATGCAGGCGCTGCGGGACGACAAGGGGCTACCACCGCTCGTCTACGGTGTCGCCGGCTATGTCGTATGTCGCGCGACCGAGACGGCGGCGCGGCGCGAGATCGAGCGAATCACCGACGTCCGGCAGAACGCGGCCGGCTACGCGAACTACGAACAGTGGCTTGCGAACACCCAGCTCGAGCAGCGCGTGAGCCTGGAGGACTATTCCGTCTCGAATCGCGGGCTAAAGGCGGGCCTCACGGGAACACCGGAACAAATCGCCGACCGCATTCGTGCGTTCGAGCAGGCGGGCGTAGACCTCTTGCTCCTGCAGTTCAGCCCCCAGCTCGAGGAGATGGAGCGATTCGCCGAGGAGGTCATGCCGCTGGTCAACGAGCCATCGCCCGTGCAATGAGGCGCGCCGCCTCGCGCCCCGAGCGGACACAGGCCGAGACGCCTGCTCCGTCGTAACCCGCTCCGGCGATCGCCAGGGGAGGGAGCCGGCTCAGGCGGCCTCGCGCGGCGGCGACATGCTCGGCATGGCGCGCGCGGTAGCGCGGCAGTCCGCGGTTCCAGTAGAACACGCGCGACCACAGCGGCTCGCCGCGAATGCCGAGGATTGCCGCGAGCTCGGCGTGCGCCACTTTCGCTGGATCACCATCGATCGCGGGGAGATAGGCGCGTAGGAGCATATGACCATCGGGCGCCCGGCCAGCGAATTTGGATGATGCGTAGGTGCAGGCGCGAACACGCACGGGTGATGCGACAACGAACCCCGCGCCCTGGAGCGGTTTCTTCATCTGATCCGTGCGATACGCGAGCGAGACCGTGATGCTCGGCAGGTAGACGACCTCGCCGAGCGCGCGCCCGCCCGCGACACCAACCGCCTCGAGCAGACGTCCAGCGGAATAGGCCGGAAGCGCCAGAACCACGCCGTCCGCGTCGTGCGCCGAGCCCCCAGTGATCGCCACGTGCCAGCGTGAGCCTGCGTGAACGAGACCGGCCACGCCTTGCGCGAAACGCAGGGCGCCGGCGAGCCGGTCGGCCAGAGCGGCCACGGGCTCGCCCATCCCGTTTGCGAAGCTGCGAAACCCCGCTTTGACCTCCGCACTCGACGCATCGATTCCGAGGAGCTGGGCCGCGCGGCCCTCCTCGATCGGCTCGAGCGCCTTCCCCGTCCAGAGCGCCGTGCCACGCGCCCCTTGGCTCACCAGGTGAGCGCCAATTCCCAGCTCATTTGCGAGCTCAGGCAATTCGGGCTCGCCGGCGAGGAAGCCGTCGGGGCCGCCTTCGACGACGAATCCCTTCACGAGCTCGGTCACGATCACCCCACCGGCGCGACGCTCGCTCTCCAGCAGTGTGACGTCGATGCCGCCGGTTCGCGTCAGCTCCCAGGCTGCGGCGAGCCCGGCGATCCCGGCACCCACAACCACGACCCTCACAGCCACCCTCGCTCTGACGCGGCGGTGCGCACGACGGCGGCGACCGCGGCCACCAGGCCGGCGTCGTCGTTGAGTGACGCCGTTCGCTCGAGCTGAATGCCGAGCCGGCGGGCCAGCGCCTGATACTCCACGTCGATGTCGTACAGGATTTCGACGTGATCGCACACGAAACCGATAGGAACGAGGAGCACCGCTTCGTCGCCGGCCCTTGCGAGCTCCGTCAACACCGTGGCCACGTCGGGGCCGAGCCACGGCTCCGCGGTGGCGCCCGCGCTCTGATACGCGAGGCGCCAGCCACTCAACCGAGCACGCGCCGCGACCTCGCCCGCACTCGCCTTGAGCTCATCCGGATAAGGATCAGCGGAGGCGAGAATTTTCTCGGGAAGGCTGTGCGCCGTGAAGACGACCTGCACCTTTGACGGCCGCGGAAAGCGTTGCAGCGCCTGCACCACGCGGTTCGCGACGGCATCGAGGAATTCCGGCTGCTTCCACCAGGTCCGGACAAGCGCGACGTCCAGTCGGCCGTCCGCGGCCTGGAGCAGCTTCTTCTCGTACGCCCCGACCGACATGTTCGAGTAATGCGGCGCCATGGCGACACCGACGACGCGATTCTGCCCTGCGCGCGCGATTTCAGCGATCGCGTCCTGGATGTAGGGATGCCAGTGCCGCATTCCCACATAGACGCTGAACGGGTCGCCGAGCGCTCGTCCGATACCGGCGGCCTGGGCGCGGGTCAACTCGAGAATCGGTGAGCGTCCGCCGATACGCGCGTAGCGCGCGCGGATCTCCTCCACGAGCTGGGGCTTCGTCGGCCGGCCGCCCCGCACATCCATCAGGTAGGGCTCGACCTCGTCGATGTTGCCGGGCCCGCCGTATGCCATCACGAGCACGGCGACCCGGTCAGCCGCCATGGACGAGATCTACGACGGCCCGTACGGCGGCGACGTCGGTTTCCGGAAGAATGCCGTGGCCGAGATTGAAGATGTGACCCGGACGTCCACCGGCTCGGCTGAGGATGTCGCGAACCTGACGCGTACGCTCCGGGGCCGGGGCAAGTAGTGCGGCGGGCTCGAGATTTCCCTGGATTGCACACTCTCCGATGCGGGCCCACGCGGCGTCCAGTGGAATCCGCCAGTCGATGCTAATGACGTCGCCACCGGCCGCGGCGAAGTCTTCCAGAAACGTCGCGGTGCCGGTACCGAAGTGAATCAGCGGCACTTTCGCGGCGCTCGCCAATGCCAGCGCCGCGCGGCTATGCGGTTGTACGTAGGTGCGATAGTCGTCAGGCGAGAGACAGCCGACCCAGCTGTCGAACAGCTGCAGCGCCTGCGCCCCGGCGCGCGCCTGGGCCGCCAGGAACTTGCCGACGACTTCAGCGAGCTTGCTCAATAACAGGTGCCAGGTGTCCGGTGTCTGGTACATGAACTGCTTGGTCTTGGTGAATGTCCGGCTTGCCCCGCCCTCGATGGCGTAGCTCGCGAGCGTGAATGGCGCGCCGGCAAAACCGATGAGCGGCACGTCCGCGGGGAGCTCGCGACGCGCCAATCGGATCGCGTCCATCACATAGCCGAGCTCGGCGTCCACGTTGAACGCGGGCAGTCGCTCGACATCGGCGGCATCGCGAATCGGGCGGTCGATGTGCGGGCCTTCGCCTGCCGTGAAGCTCAAGCCGAGCCGCAGCGCCTCGAACGGCAGCAGGATGTCGGCAAATATGATCGCGGCATCGACGCCGAGACGCGCGACGGGCTGCAGCGTCACCTCGGCGGCGAGCTCGGGATTATGGCACAGATCGAGGATGGAATGGCGTTGCCGGAGCTTGCGGTACTGCGGCATGTACCGACCCGCCTGCCGCATGAACCAGACTGGAGTGACGTCGGTGCGCTCCCGCCGACACGCTTTAAGAAACCGCAGGCTGCGGGGCCTCGAGCGCGATGAGAATCGTGTCGCCGTCCATCTTTACTTGATACGAGGCCACCGAATGAACCGGCGGGCCGCCGAGCACCCGGCCGGTCTCGAGCGAGAACACGCCCTCGTGCCAGGGGCACGTCACCGCGCAGCGTGCGAGGTCCACTGTGCCTTCCGACAGGCTGGCGCGCGCGTGCGTGCAGCGATTCGCGATGGCGTACACCGTGCCGTTCACGTTGAAGAGCGCGACCGCTTCGTTGGCGGCGTATACGCGTTTGGCGCTGCCGGGCGGCAGCTCCGCCAGGCTCGCGACGGGCGTGAAGCCGTCGGCACGCGCGGGACGCCGGCCCACAGCCTGCGCCGCGCCGGCGCCGCCGAGCGTGTCGAGCATGTCCCACAGCGACATCTGGACGCAGGTGAATGTCGGCGTATCGCGCAGCGTGTAGGACGACGCCTCGCTCTCACGCAGCTCCATGACGAGATCGAGAAACTCGCCCGGGTTGTCGCCTTCGAATGCGACGATGAACTCCTGGTCGTCGAGACCATAGGAGTAGGTCGTGTTCAGCCGAATCGTCGGATGCGTGCGGCCGACGCGAACGTGTTCGTCCATCATCCGCTGGCGTTCCGGTTTGGGGAGCGCGTACCAGGCGCGAGTCTTGATAAACGGATACACGAAGAGGTACTTCGCCGCGCTCGGCTGGATGACGAGCCGCTGCTCGTGCCCCGGATCAGCCGGGAACTCGTAAATCGACCGCCGCGTCATCGCGAGGTAGCTGTACGGGACCGAGAGGTAGGCGCCCAGATCGGTGCGATTGAGCGCGGTCTGCAACTCGACGAGCGCGTCGAGGTCCTCGGCCACCTGCCACAGCAGGAAGTCGGTGTCGCCCCGAATACCGACCAGGCCATACGGCCGGAGCAACAGCCGACCATGGTAGCGCTCGAGCGTCTCGCCAAACTCCAGCTTGGCGGACGACTGCCGCTCGGCCGTAAGACGGCGCCAGGCAGGGTCCAGCTTATAGAAGGCATAGCGAACGACCTGGCGTTTTTCCGTTTGAGGGGCTGCCATGGGCGGGAATCTAACGAGGCTGCTTGCGCGCTGCTTTCACGACGAAATACGTGAGCCCACCGAACACGATCATCGGAAGCGCGACCATGAAGATCGAGCTCCAGAAGTAGATGATGTCCATGCCATCATCGTGGAGCAGAACGCCCAGGATCGGCATCATCGGCCGATAAACCGCTTCAGGTGACGCAGGTAATAGGTGAGTCCCACGCCAAGCGCGGCGAACCCGATGCCCAGCACCATCTGCCCGCGCAAGAGCGCCCAGAGCGCGAAACCGGCGCAGAACACTATGCCAGTCGTTATCAGCACACGGTGAAACGGGATCATGCCGCCACTTTGTCGAGCACCATGAGCGTCAACAAGGCCGGCAGGTAGAGAATGGAGACGAAGAACAGGCGCCACGCGCGTCCGGGGGTCGCGCCGACGAGAAGACCCGTACCGGCCGCCACGTACCCAATCCCTAGTACCAAGGCCCCAAAAAAGTACCACGCTCCCGTCACACCGAGCAACGTCGGCAGCAGGCTGATCGGCAGCAGCGCCATGGCGTACAGCAGCGCCATGCGCCCGGTCTCGCGGCCGTCCTCATCGGCGACGCTGAGCATCCGCAAACCGCCGGCGCGATAGTCGTCGCGATACAGCCAGGCCAGGGCGAGGAAGTGCGGCAGCTGCCACAAGAACAGGATCCAAAACAGCGCGGCGACGGCGGCGCCCAGACTGCCACCGGCCGCGGTCCAGCCGCCCACGATCGGCAACGCCCCCGGCACAGCGCCCACGAGGGTGTTGAGCGACGTCGTCCGCTTCAGCGGCGTGTAGAGCAGGACGTAGGTGGCGAACGTCAGCGCGGCGAGCACCGCCGTCAGCAGATTGACGGTCGCACCCAGATACAGGACGCCGCCCGCGGTGATCGCCGACGCAAACCAGATCGCGGCGCGGGGCGTCAGACGGCCCGACGGCAGCGGCCGCCGCCGCGTGCGGGTCATGCGGGCATCGACGTCGCGCTCGCGAATCTGATTCCACGCGTTTGTCCCACCCGCAACGAGGGCGGTCCCGAGCAGCGTGTTCGCGAGCAGCAACAGGTCGACGTGATCGCGCGCGCCCAGGTAGAACCCCGCGGCGGCGGTCAACAGCACGAGCTGCGTGATACGCGGCTTGGTGAGCTCGAGCAGCGACCCGGCTAGAATACTTTCTCCATGATCACGGTCGTCACCAGGATGATCGCGAGCGGTAGGGGGACGATGAAGATCAGCCGCAGCCGCCACCGCTCGAACTTGAGATGCATGAAGAACATCGCGACGAGCATCGCCTTCCAGATCGCCAGAATCAGCAGCAGGATCAGCTTCAGGTTTTGCGACACCGGAAGCTCGAACGCCAGCAACACCTCCGCGATCGTCATCACGAACAGGTACAACCAGATCAGCATGTAATTCGGGCGAACGTGCGTCGGCTGCGTGCTCGGCGTCGTCATAGGGCGCTGGTCCTCAGATCAGGTAGACGATCGTAAACAGGATGATCCATACCAGGTCGACGAAGTGCCAGTACAACCCGATGACTTCGATGCCGCGGTAGTCCTGGGGGGAATACTTCTCCGGCAGCACCTTGGTGAAATAGAGATACAGCATGCTGATCACACCGCACGTCACGTGAAAGCCGTGGAAACCCGTCATCGTGAAGAACGTGGAACCGTACATGCCCGCCACACCGGCCCCGTACTTCACCGGATCCGCCAGCGCGTGCTCGGCGAGCACCGACCCCTCACGGTAGCCGGTCGGGGTGAAGCCGTGCCCGACGAGCTTGATGTACTCGAACACCTGCACACCGACGAAGCCGGCGCCGCAGATGATCGTGATGAGCATCCAGAACTTGAGCCCGCCGTCCTGCAGCGTTTTCCCAGGCACCTTGCGCAGGAAATACTTCTTGCCGTCGGCGATCGCGGCGTATGCTTTGACCATCGAAACGGACGAGCAGATCAGCAGGAAGGTGTTGAGGCCCGTGAGCGGCACGTTGAGCACCGCGCCCGGCCGCGCCCACGACGTCGCCATGCCGAAGCGCAGCACGATATACGAGCCGATCAACGCTGTGAAGAACATCACGTCGCTGGCGAGGAAAACCCACATCCCAAGCTTGTTGCTGTAAACGCCGGCTCCCGGCTCCGCCGGGACCGGTGGCCGCATCGCGTCCGTCATGGTCGTGGTCTGCACGCTAGTGTCCTCCAGCCGAGAGAGGAGCCGGTATCGGATCTCGGTCGGTGGGCAGCTTCACGTACTGCGGCAGATAGTCCTTGTCGCCGGCTTCCGGCGCGCTGAATTCGTACGGACCGCGGTAGACGTTGGGCGTCTTGTCCCAGTTGCCGTGCGGCGCGGGATTGGGCAGCGACCACTCCATGCCGTTGTCCTCCCACGGATTCTGGGGCGCCTTTTTCCCGAACTTCAGGCTCCACAGAAAGTTGAACGCGAACAGGATCTGCACGGCGAACAGCGCGAACGCGCTATAGGAAATGAACTCATTGATCGGTTGCTGCGGCTTCAGGAAATCGTAAATCGTCGGGTCGTAGATGCGCCGCATCTGACCGCCCATCCCGATGATGTGCATCGGGAAGAACGTCATGTTGTAGAAAATGAATGTCAGAAAGAAATGCAGCTTGCCGATCCGCTCGCTCATCATCCGGCCGAACATCTTGGGATACCAATACGGGATCGCGGCGAACAGCGCGAACAGCGACCCGCCGAACAGCACGTAATGGAGATGGGCGACGATAAACTGCGTGTCGTGGATCGGGATATCGACCGGCGTTGCCGCCATGAAGATGCCGGAGAGTCCGCCGATGGTAAACATCGACACGAAGCCGATCGCATTCAGCATCGGCACGTGGAAGCGCAGGTTGCCGCGCCACATCGTCCCCATCCAGTTGAACACCTTGACCGCCGACGGCACCGCGATGAGCAGCGTCGACACCATGAAGGTGGACCCGAGCGTCGGGTTCATGCCGCTCATGAACATGTGGTGACCCCACACGATCCAGCCCAGGAACGCGATCCCGATGATGGCGAACACCATCGAGTGGTAGCCGAAAATCGGCTTGCGGCTGCCGTTTGCGATGATATCGGACACCATGCCCATCGCCGGCAGGATCAGGATGTAGACCTCGGGATGCCCGAAGAACCAGAAGAGGTGCTGCCACAACAGCGGCTGGCCACCGGCTCCCGGATCGAAGAAGTGGGTGCCGATGGTCTGGTCGAAGAGCAGCATGATCGCGGCGCCCTGCAGGACGGGCAGCGCCAGCACCGCGAGGATCGCCGTGATGAAGAGCGCCCAAACCGAGAGCGGCATTCGGAACCACGTCATGCCGGGCGCGCGGTGGTTGATGATCGTGGTGATGTAGTTCACCGAGCCCATGACCGACGACAATCCCAGCACGACGATCGAGATGCTCCACAGCTGCTGGCTGTACGTCGCGCCCGAGAGATCGGGCCGGGCGGAGCACGGCGCGTACATCGTCCATCCGCATCGCGCCGCACCGTCCGGCACGAAGAATCCCGCCAGCATGATCAAGCCGGCGAGTAACGCGAGCCAGAACGACCACATGTTGATGCGGGGGAACGCCATGTCGTGCGTTCCGATCTTCAGCGGAATCAAGAAGTTGGCGTAGACCCCGACGAGCAGCGGCATGATGGCGAAGAACACCATGAATGTGCCGTGCATCGTCACGAGCTGGATGTAGTACTCGGGGAGAATCACACCGCCCGAGACCATGCTCTCGGGCAGGATCCCGCCGCCCGGCATCGGCTTGCCGGGGAAACCAAGCTGCCAGCGGATCTGCATCGCCAACAGCCCGCCCACCAGCAGGAAGAACAGGCTGACGAACAGGAACTGGATGCCGATGATCTTGTGGTCGGTCGAGAAGATGTACTTGCGCCAGAAGCTCATCGGCGCGTGGTGCGCGTCGTGAGCCCCTCCTGCCGGCTTGGCGTGCGCAACGCTCGTCATTCGGAGCCTCCGGCGGCTTGTTGGGCGACCCAGGCCTTGTATTCGTCGGGCGTGTGCACGAACACGCGCGCCCGCATCTTGTAGTGTCCCATCCCGCACAGCTCAGCGCAGCCGATTTCGTACTCGCCCGTCTTCGTGGCCTGGAACCAAGCCGTGATATGCATCCCGGGAACCGCGTCCTGTTTGACTCGCCATTCGGGCACAAAGAACGAGTGAATCACGTCCTCAGCGGTGAGCTCGACGGCGGTCGGCTGGTCGACGATAACGTGCAGCTGGTTGCGCACGGTAAAGTCGTCGCTGGTACCGAGCTTCTCGTCCGCACCCGGATAGGTCACTTGCCATTCGAACTGCTTGGCATGCACTCCCAGGTGATAGGCGTTCGGTGGGATGCTCTTCTTGTCCTTCATGATCACCCAGTAATGATTGCTGATGAGTCCGAGCGCGACCATCGTGACGGCGGGGATCGCCGTCCAGATCACTTCCGCGCGCGTCGAGCCGTGCGTGTAGAAGGCCTTTCGGCCGGGACGCGCGCGGTACTTGATCACGAAGGTCACCAGTCCGACCTCGACGACGACCAGCGCGATTCCGGTGATGATGAGAATCGCCAGAAACAGCGTGTCGATGGGACGGGCGAACGTCGAGCCTGCGTCGGGAAGCCACCAACGCATGCGGTCTCTCCTCGCGCTAGTGCGCGGCGAAAGTAAAGTTGGCCGGCTTGGTTTCGGTGCCCGCGATCGTCACGGTCGCCGTCTGCGTGCCGAACTTCTCGTGCCAGGCCTCGATCGTGTACGTCCCGGGCGGCAGGCCGGTAATCGTGAAGCTGCCGTCTTCCTTGGAAACCGAGAAGAACGGATCGGGCCGCACGCCGGCGTATGCATGCATCCAGCCGTGGACGTTGCACTCCAGGTTGATCATCACCTCGGGCGCCGCAAAGGTCCGCGTCGTCTTCATCCCGGCGGTCGGCTGGCTCACGTTGAACGGCCGGTTGGCTTTGGCGATGGCCTTGATGTTGTGGAGCACGGGATCGGTGTTCAGAATCTCGAGCGGCTGACCCACCATGATGCCGAGGACGTGCGGATGATAGCGGCAGCCGTCCTGATCCAGGACCACGGGCGTCGTCGGCGCCGTGAATGTCTGGCCCGCGGGCACCCCGGCCTTCACGTAAACGAAAACGTTCGCCAGGGCGTTGGCCGGTCCGGCCACCACATTCTCCTCAGTGGGCGTCGTCTTGTATTTCGCCTTGCACGCCGCCTCTTCGCTCATGTCGATCGCCGGGTTGCGGGGCGCCGTGCCGGTGAATTTGACCTTGCCGGTGATCGTCCCACCCGCGGCCGACACATCAGCCGTTGGGACTGCAGGTTGGGCCGCCGGCGGGGCTGCCTGGACGGTACCGTCTCCTTTGCTGCACACGGTGAGCAGGAACATCCCGCCCACCACGCTGAAGATTCTACCTTTCATTGCTGCCTCCGGTATGAAGTCTTCTGCTGCGCGCGCCACACGACCAGCATGCCCAACCCCAGGGTGAGCATCATGGCGAGCACCGGCGAGATGAACACGCGGGCCGGCACCGGTTCGTCGAGGGCAAGGAAATACCACGTGCTGACGGCCATTCGCGTGCCGTGCTCTCCGTTGGACCCATCCAAGGCGAAGAACGCCACCGGAATGGCTCGGCCGGTCCGGAAGGGAAGCTGGCTGGCTGTGTCGGTCGAAGCAAGTGCGCGGGTCAAGACGACCCGCCACTCACCGTGATCATAGACGGCCTGGGCACCGAGCGCGGCCCCGGATAGCGGATCGAATCGATCGATGCCGCGCGCGAGGCCGGGGACCGCGGCGGTCCGCGCGGCGCTCGACCAGCGCCACTGATAGACCGGGGCGCTGGAGTTGCCCATCAGGAAATACGGCCGCTCCATCCCCGACGGAATGGAGACGGGAAATTGCACGGTCAGCTGGTCCGGCCAGGGCGCCGGCTGCTCACGTGTCGAGTCGTCGCTCGCGAGCGCATTGAACATTCGACCGACGAACGTGAGCCAGGAGGTGTCGGGACTTTCCGACCGGTCGTCCCACACGACGCGCAGCGCGATGGAATCGGCGGTGTGCACCGCTGTGACCCACACACCGCTCACCGCCGGCGCGAACCAGCGCTCCTTATGGATGATCTGCCCGACGAGCGGGAACCAGTACACGTCAACCGCCGCCCACGCCGAATCGTCCGGCGCATGCGGCAGCGTCTTCGTCAGGGGAGCGTGAATGACGTCGCGGACCGCGGGCGCGTCCGGGGGCGAGAGGCTCCGGACGTACTGGGCGACGTGCCACAGCTGTTCGTCGGTCAGGAATTTCTGGTCCAGTAGATCGCTGAATGACGGCATCGGCGTGCCGTCCAGACCGGTGCGGAGCCGGTGGTAGATGTCCTCCACCGTGCCGCCGCCGTTGAAGCGCCAGTTCTCGTGCAGATTCGCCGCGAAAATGGGATGGCCGGCGTCGTCCTTCAGCGTCGGCGCGGACGGTCCATCGCCGCGTCCCAGATCGCCGTGACACTTGCGGCAGCCGATCGAGTCGTAGAACTGTCGCCCCACCCGCAGTGCCTCGGCGCCGCTCCCGCCGCCGGGCGGACTGCCGAACGCGATCGGTTGGGGCCGCTGCGTCGTGTCGGCGAAGAACGTGGAGAACGTCTTGATGTAAGCGATGACGTCGCGCCGCTGGCGGTCCGATAGCCGTGTCTTCCAACCCGGCATCGCGGTGCCCGGCAGCCCTTCATCTATAGAGCGCAGCAGATCGGCGTCGGTGGGGAGCTGGCCGCTCGGGGTCGAACGAATCTGGTAGATCGCGCCGGTGAAATCGCGGGGCGGTGGAATCATGTGCTTGGCGCCCGCGCCGTCGCCGGCACCATTGTCTCCATGACATCCCGCACACCACTTCACATAGACGGTCTTCCCGGCGGACGTGTCCTGGGGAGCTAGCAGCGCAATCATCAACAGTGCGTGGATCATTTGCTGCCCTCCGCACTCACTTCCCACGTCCGTGGCTTCCAACCGGTCTGATCATAGAGGAAGAGCACCACCGACCAGATCTCTTCCTCGGTCAAGAAGTCTTCCCACGCCGGCATCGCCGAATTCCAGGGCGTGCCCTCGCGCGGCAGCCCCGGCCCGCCCTTGGCGATGCGCCAGAAGACGAAGCTCTCGGTGAGCTGTGCGATCGTGCCGTTGTCCTGGAAGTTGGCGGGCAGGGGATTGAGCCCCGAGGCGAAGTGGCCCTGGCCGTCGAGATGGTCGCCGTGGCAAGGCACGCAGTTTTGATAGTAGACGCGCCGGCCGACCCCGAGGTGCGCCGCCATGTCACCGGTCCGGCGCAGCGGGTTGTCGAGACCGACGAGCGTGATCGTCTTGCCGCGGAACGTGATCTGCGACGGCGGCGCCGGATGAATCGAGCGCAGGTTCGGGGGCGCCGCGACGCCGGCCCGGACCTGGCTGTACGTAAAGCAGCCGACGATCAAGGTGACGGCGGCAAGCAAGGCGGTGCGCACGACCTTGAGGCGTGGCTGGATGAGCACGTCGTGCAGCGGCTCCTTGAACGTCGACCAGCGCTCTTCTTCGTCGCTCACCCAGATCAGGATCCCGACCAGCACGGTCGCCATGTACTGCAGCACGACGCTCTTCGGCACCACGGCGCTGCCGGGAAGCAGCGGGATGATGAAGGCGATGACGATGTACGCCAGCACCAGCAGCAGGACCGCCTGCCAGAACGGGTGCTTGAGGTACGCTCTCATTTGTGGCTCGCGAGGAACTGTACGAGCGCCTCCAGCTGCGCCGCCGTGAGCTGGTTCCCGAACGTCTTCGGCATGATGCCTTTGAACTTCTCGAATCCCTTGGCGATCTTCGCGTCGGGATTGAGGATTGACTCCCGAATCAGGTTCGCGGAGAGCCGCGAGCCGACGTGGTTGAGATCGGGACCGATCGCGCCGCCTTCTCCATTGATCTTGTGACAACCGGTGCAGCCGGCGCCGCGGATGATCGTCATCGGATCCGTAGAGCCCCCGGCGATCCCTGGCGCCGTTGGCGCCCCTGCCGCCCCGGAATTGGCGCCAGAGGCGGCACTGGCGGCAGGGATGTCCGACGCGCTCACGTCCACCGTTCCGCCGTTGGATTCCAGAAACGCGACCAGGGCCCAGAGCTGCTGCGGCGACAGGATGCGTCCCATCTCCGGCATGATCGGCTCGTAGCTGGGCACCACGTACGCGCGGGGGTTCGCGAGCGACTCGTGCAGGTAGGCCTTGCAGTCTTTGCCGGCCTCGCGCTTGCCGCACCGCGCCCCGATCGGTCCCTGTCCTTTTTCGTCGGTCAAGAGATTCGGGGCGCGCGTGCCGAGGCCGTGGCAGGCGGTGCAGCCGCCCGCGCCGTGATACAGCTGGTCACCCGCGCTGACGAGCTGCTCCGGCGTGACGTTCGCACCGAGCGTCAACGCGCGCGGCACGTCCGACTGCACCTGCGGAATTTTGTTCGCGATCAGTGTATAGAGCGCGAGCGTGCCGAGTACGACGCCGATGATGCGGAGATTAGTGGCCCACATGCGGCGCCTCCACCGTCGACGGCACGAACGTCGACTTCTCGGCGAGTCCCCCGAGCCAGAAGATGAAGCCGACGAGCGAGAGGAAGATCAGCACGCAGGTGCTGATCATGATCGCCGCATAACCGAGCGCCGGCGTCGCGGCGTAAGGCGTCGTGTCCTGCAGGACTCCATACACGTGCCAATGCTGGCGGATGCCGCTGCGCGCGAATCCCATCAGACCCATCAGCCATGTGAACGTGACGGCGAGAATGAAGAGCGCGTACTGCGAACGCGGCGGCATCTTGCCCCACTGAATCGCACCGAGGGACTGCGCGCCGCGGGCCATCAGCACGTCGATGAGCGTGACGAAGATGATGCAAGCGAGGACTGCGCCGACCTGATAGACCGAATACCCGATCCGGACGATCGCTTCGACGAAGTAGCCGCGAATTCCGAAGAACAGCACGATGGCGGCGGCGATCACGAACATCGCTGCCTGGATGCGCGTCCCCGTCTTCGCCCACGGTACCACCTGCCGGATATTGGCGCGCCGGTACAGCAGGAAGGATAGGAACGTCGCCAGAATCATCAGATTGACCGCGGTGTTCTTCGCGCTCATGACGCCGAGCGCACCGAGCAGCGGGTGGTGCGAGCCGCCCATCGCCGCTAGCTCGCGCGAGTCGGCGATCATGGTGTGCGGCGTGCCCCACACCAGCGCGCCGAGCACCAGCACGACGAGCAGCCATTTGGTGTATGGCCGGTAGCGCTCGGCGCCGGGAATCCGGCCCATCCCGACCCAGAGGTAGTAATTGCCGGCGAGGAACAGCACCGCGATGAGGAAGGCCTGGATCACCCACAGCCAGCTCATGAAGCCGCCCATCATCGTGATGCCCAACGACTGGTCATACTGGTAGATCTCGCGCCCCAGCCAGTAGCCGGCGAAGGGCAGCACGATCAGCGCCGACATCGCGATGAAGTTGCCGACGTATCCCATCCAGTCGTAGTGCGCGCGTTCTTCGTCGGTGCGTGATGCGAGGAAGCGGTAGCTCGCGTAGGCGCCCACGATCGCGCCGCCGAACACGACGTTGCCGATCAGGCGGTGGATGTTGATCGGCATCCAGGTGTGGTTGAGGATCGCGTGCCAGATCTTGATGCTGGCGGGCGACGTCTCAGGCGTGATGTCGCGCGGCGGCGTCATCATATACGTGAGCCACGAGTCGGCGATGAACATCACGATCGTGCCCCAGATATTCAGCAGGATGCCCAGACACCAGTGCACGATCTTGGCCCGGCCGTACTTCCACCGGTCCCAGCCGTAGTAGTAGAGGTAGAGCGTGAACGACTCGAAAAAGAAAATGGCACCATACACCCAGATCGATGGTGCGAAGATCGAAAGCAGGTAAGCGAAAAACTTGGGATAGAGTGTCGCCAGCAAGAACGTGAACGTCGCGCCCCACAGTGCGGTCGCGCTGTAGGCGATCAAGAGCAGCCGCGTGAACTCCTTCGCCAGCCGATCGTAGCGCTGGTCCTTGCCGAAGACGCCGATCGCCTCGGCGACCACGGCGAAGATCGGCACGCCCAAGACGAACGCCGCGAACATCAGATGGATCTCGGCCGCGATCCACACGGCAGCGCGGCTGCCGATCAGCGGGAAGTCGCGATAGGCGCCGGTGGTATCGGCGGCTGCCTGGAGCAGATGCAGGGCGTCGACCATCAGCTATCCGCCACGAAGAATGGCCGTTTCTTGGAGAAGTCGACCGGCATCGCGCTGCGGATTTCGGTCAGCAGCTCGGGCGTGATTTCGTGCAGTCCGCGCTCGCGGGCCCAATCCTCGACGCGCTTGGCGACGACGCCCCGCACGAACGACGGGATCCGATCGAGACGTGAGCGGGCGGCAGCCGACCATGTGAAGGCGGGAGTGAACTCCTGCCCGTACGACACCTCGTGCTGCGGCTCGATCACGGCAGTACCTGCGGGCTCGTAGACGCAGGACGGATCCGCGGCGAGCACGTCGCCCTCGAGCGCGAAGGCACGCGCGCGGCAGCCGCCGCAGAGCTTCTGGTACTCGCAGCTGCCGCACTTGCCGCCAAGCTTCCCCTCCCGCAGCTGCCGGAACAGCGGCGAGCTCCGCCAGATCTCGCCGAAGCTCTGCGCGCGCAGGTCGCCCGCGACTTCGGGGAGATAGGGACAGGGCGTGAGCTTGCCGTCGGGAGTGATGCGGCAGTACTGCGTCCCGCAGGGGCAGCGCGTTTCGTAATTCAGGATCGGCGATGCGGGATCGGCCGCGTGCACGTGCCGCATGAAATGCGGCGCGCACTTCGCGCGGACCATCATCGTGCCGCGGTACTCGCGCTGCCATCTAGCCAGGTCGGCCAGGACCGCTTCGTATTCAGCCGGGGAGAGATCGGACATGCCAGCGCCGCGTCCGGTCGCCACCAGGAAATAGCAGTTGAACGCCACGGCGCCCTGCTCCGCCGACCACTGCGCCAGGCGCTCCAGCTCGGCGCGATTGCCCTTGGTGGCCGTGGTCTGGATGATGAAATCGAGCCGTTCCGCGCGCAGCCGGCCGAGCGCCAGCGTCGTGGCCTCGAGCGAGCCTTTGCCGTGCCGGAAGTTGTCGTGGTAGCTGGGACGGAGGGAATCGATCGACACGGCGACGCCGCGCACGCCGGCGCCCTTGAGCGCCGCAATGCGCTCGTCGGTGAGCAACGTGCCGTTCGTCCCAACCACGACCGTCGCGCCCCGCTCCGTGGCGTAAGCGGCGATCTGCGTCAGATCGTTGCGCAGCAGCGGCTCGCCCCCGGACAGAATGATCAGTGGCGCAGGATTCACGGCCACCAGCTCGTCCACGATCCGCAACGCTTCGGCGGTCTCGAGCTCGGACGTCGCACTCTCGTGCGGGCCGGCCGAGATGTAGCAGTGGGCGCACTCGAGGTTGCAGCGCCGCGTGAGATTCCAGGCGACGACGTGTGGAACGTAGTTCACTGCAGCAGTTTCTCGACCGCCCGTTTCGCCTCTTCGGGCGTGACCGTCTTCATGTCGACCGGGCACTTGTCCATCTTCTCTTCGATGTCCCGGATGGGACAGCGGGTGATCCCCTGCGCCTTGGCTTCCTCGATGAACGCCCGCATCTCGGGGGAGAGCGCGTCCTTCCCCTCGGCCTCGGCGCGGATCTGCTTGGCGCGCAGCTCGGTGAACATCACCATCATCGTGTCGATATCGAACTCGTCGGCTTCGATCATCGCCTGCTTGTTGTCGTCCATCACCGGCGTGGTGACACGCCAGATGTCGTGGTTCCGAGCGAATCGCTCGACGGTGTTGCGCGCCAGCGGGCGGGCGATGAGCGGCACGAGCTGGAGCCGTTGCCACGCTTCCTGCGTCCAGACGATGGGATCGGTCATCACCCGCGCTCGAGTGCTCACGTTCCCGGTCACCGGACATTTCGTTTCGATCATAGGCACTACCGGCACCGGATCCGCGTCGGAACCCTGCACCTTCGTCGCCTTCATCTGCTCGGTCGCCTTCACTTCCGCGAGCGCGATCTCCTCGGCGCTGCCGATGCCCATGATGAGCTGCATATGTGTGGGCAGCAGTTTCTGGATCGCTTCGTCGAGCCACTTGCTCGTGACTGTCGGCGGCGGACCGGCGTTGCCCACCTTCTCGAGCACGTACTCCTCGACGGCGCGGCGCGCGATCCCTTGCGCGAACGGTGGCACGCGGAGAATCCGGACCTCGGCTTCCGGCGCCCAGGGAAGGCCGGCCTGCCCGTCTTCTTCGATCCACGGGATGTCCTCCGGCCGTACTCCCACCACACCCGTCAGCAGCACCGAGCAAGGCGTCAGCCGCAGGAGATTCTCCGCCTGCGATCCCAGCTCCGTGTTCTCGACACGGTGCGCCCCGTGGCGGCCGATCACCAGCAGCGAGGGCTTGATCTCTTCCACCCACTGCATGATGACCTGGAACGGCTTGCCGATCAGGATCTGCGTCTTGAGCGGCACGTCGGGGTACTGCTGCGCCATCACCTCGGCGCGCTTCAGGTTCGCCTGGCAAAGCTTGAGCAGTCCCTTGTCGATGATGTTGTTGTGGAGCTCTTCCTGCTCCTCGAACTTGAACACCTTCGACGCTTGATAGGACAGCACGTCCTTGATGTTGTGGAACACCACATGGTGATACTCGACGTCGAACGCGCTGCAGACGAAGAGGGAGCCGCCGAACTCCTTCGCCAGCTCGAGCGCCGCCTTCATCGCCTTGTAGCTGTAAGACGAGCCATCGACGCAGACCATGAAACGGCCGCCTTGGATCGGCTGCTGGTCACGCACGATCAGCACGTCTTTTTCGATGTCCCGTAGAACCCGCGCGACGACGCCACCGAGCTGCGAGAACGGCTGGCGGCCAAGTCCGTGGGCACCGATGGCCATCAGGTCGTACTGACGCCCCGACGAACCGACCAGGCGGGCGGCCGCGTCCTCGTCCTCGGCGACCAGGCGTCCGTTCTCGCCGAGTTTGACGTCGCTGCGGACTTTGTCGCCGCCGTCGTAGCCCGCGGCGCGATTGGGATCGAAGCCGATCAGCCCCGGCAGCCGTCCCGCGCCGCGGTTGACCTCGTTGACGATCTCTTCGTAGTTGATGCCTTCGAGCAGCTGGCGCGTGAGCGGCACGCCGGCCGATTCGCAGCGCTTCCCGAGCTGATCGAGAAAGCTGTCCGCGATCAGCTGCAATCCCTTTTCGATCAGCTTGTCGTGGATCTTGCGCTGCTTCTTGATTTCTTCAGGGGTCTGGAACTGCGCGGGAAGGCCGGTTTCGAGCTGGCGGAAGCGAACATCGTGGAGGCGGGCTGCATAGACATGGTTCCCGGTGATTCTGCCGCCTGTCTTCCTACACATCTCGATGGCGCGGTCGACGGCCCAATCGGAGTGCTGCGAGTTGTCGACCGGAACGAAAATCTCGCGGTACACCACTACCTCCCCGAGTAACGCCGCTCGAGCGGGTCTGAAACTCTAGATGTCGGTGTGGATGCCGTCAGAGTTAAGGGATATGTACATGAGTCCTGATGCTGTCAAGGAACTTGTTCACAAGCCGCGGGGACGATTTGGGCACCGGTTTCGTTCCAAACCGTAATCGCGTCAACCGGGCACGCGTCGCACGCGCGCAGTAGCCTTTCTCTTTCCGTGGTATCAAGAGCGAGGAACGTGGCTATCCCGTGCTCATCGAGCGCGAAAGCCGCGGGAGCTTCCGTAACGCAGTCGCCGAAGCCGACGCAGAGCGTCCGGTCGATCCGGACCCGCAGCTCGCCGACGCTGCGCTCTTCGAAATCGCTCACATTCCTTCCAGGCCCAGCTCCGCGCGGGCGGTGTCCATGATGGCCGGCGTGATTTCCGTGATGCCGCGCTCCTTGGCGTAATCGGCGTAGATCTTCTTCACCATTCCGCGGACGAAGTTGGGCACCCGTGTCAGCCGCTCCTGGGCGTCGGCGGACCAAGTTGGGTGCCCCGCGGCGTGGCCGCGGGGCTCGTTACCCTCGTCAAACGCATCGTCCCGGCCGGTGGCGACCATCTTCCGCACCGTCTCGAGCGGCTGCGACGGCACGGTTCGGCCACCGATCTCCACGCCGAGCGAGGAGACGAGCTGCGTTTCCATCGGGTTCGTCAGCATCGCGACGACACGACCACATTTCGGGCATTTGAACGTCGCCGCCAGGGTGCCGTCGCCGGGCAGCGTCCGCTCGCCGAATGCCATCTGCTGGTCGCACTCGACGCAGAGAAATTTCACAGCTGCGCTGCCAGTTGGTTCCAGGTGTCTGGTGTCGGGTGCCAGGGGATTCTGGCCACGACGGGTATTCCAAACTCCGCCGCTAGATCGTCTCCGGCGCTCCCCTTCAGCTCCCCTCCGACCATGTTTTCGACGATGCCGAGCAGGTCGGATCCGTGGTCTACCGCGGCGCGCATGGCGCGCCGGACCGCGTCGCGGGACTCGGGAGTCGGGATGGTCACGGTGAGCACGGCGGGCGCCTTGCCGAGGATATCGCACAACTCGATGTAGCGCTGCATGCCGGGCGGCAGATCTAAAAGCAGTGTGTCGAGCTCGCCCCAGGCGATGTCGCCCAAAAACTCCCTGAGCGCCGCCGCTTCCATAGCCCCCCGCCAGACGAAGCTCTCGGCACTCGGCCCTTTGAAGGCGAGTGGGGCGCCGTCTGGGATCAAATGGCCCATAGACATGCATCGGACCCCATCGGTACCCGTCGATGGCTCAACCTGTGCGCCATTCGCCGTGAGCCGTGCGCCGGCAACCCCCAGCAAGCCCGGCATCGTCGGGCCATTCAGGTCGGCGTCGAGTACACCTGTTGCGCTGCCGCCGCGGGCCAGGGCGCGCGCAAGATTCGCCGTGACATAACTCTTGCCCACTCCGCCTTTTCCGCTCATTACAGCCAGGATCCGCCGCACGCCGGCCAGGCGGTCAGCCACGCGCTTGCGCTGGGCGCCGATTTGGTCGAGGAGACCGGAGCGGTCGGGATCGGTGAGCTGGTGGTAGGTCCGCATTGGCCCCTAAAAGCTAGCCGGTAGGGCGGTTCGTCGGTTAGTATCCCGGTATGATCGAAGCGCTCAAACAAAAGCTCCAATCCGAAGTTGAACGCCTGAATCACGAAATCTCTTTCGTCTTGCCGAAAGAAATCGAGAAGGCGCGTGCGCATGGCGACCTGCGCGAGAACTCCGAATACAAGGCCGCGCTCGAACGCCAGCAATTCGCGCAGGCGCGGGTGCATCACCTGCGGCTGCGGCTCTCGAAACTCTCCGACGTCCGGGAGCAGGATATCCCGCGTGACCGCGTGGGCTTCGGCTCGCGGGTCACCGTGGAGGATCTCGATACCAAGAAGAAGGAAGTCTACGCCCTGACGCTCGGCGAATTCATCGAGGGTGAGGACGGCGCGGCAGAGATGTCGGTCTCGATGGCGTCGCCGCTCGGGAAGGCATTGCTGGGCGGCAAAGTCGGGCAGAAGGTCGACATCACACTCCCGATGGGCAAGCGCAAGCTCAAGATCGTGAGCTTGGATACCGTGCACGATCTGGCGGAGCGGCACGCCTGAGCGAGACGCGGCACTTGACTAAAACGTTTCCGTAGTATCACTTAGACCCCGGACACACGTTCCAACCTCGGGGAGATCCAACGATGGTGACACGTTTCGTGACCGCGGCGGCGGTTTTCTTGCTTTTCGCCCCTCGGCCGACGCTGGCGGCGCAAAGCGACCCTGACCGCACGGTCGCGGGCGGCGGCAATTTCCCGGCGGGCTGGCACGTCCGCACCGAGACGAACCGGCAGACGGGGCAGCCCGCGCCGCTCGAAAACGTAAAGTTCACGGGCATGGGCGACGGGCTGCATACGACCGTCGGACCCGCCGCGATCTATTGGCGTGATCGCGACACCATCTCCGGCAATTTCCACGTCGTCGCCAAGATGGCGCAGATGAAAAACCCCGCGCATCCTGAGGCATTCGGCATCTTCATCGGCGGCAAGAGCCTCGCCGACTCCGGTCAGGCATACACGTACTTCCTCGTGCGACCGATCGACGGGATGTACTCGATCCGTCGGCGCGGCAGTTATACCACGCGCCCGACCGCCGTGGTCGAGTGGACGGCGAGCGATGCCGTCGCGAAGGCGGACTCGAGCGGCCGCGCGACGAACGAGCTCAGCGTTCAGGTGCAGGGCGGGAAAGCGAAGTTCATGGTGAACGGGAAAGAGGTCTTCGCAGGCGACGCCGCGAACCTCGACGTGAACGGGGTCGTGGGCTACCGCGTCAACCACAATCTCGACGTCCATTTGGGGCCGCTCGGGATTCACAAACTGTGACCGCCTTGAACCCAACCGCGGACGAGGATCGCTTTTCGTTCACGCCGTTCACGCGGCATCCGTTCTTTGCCTACGTCAACAACTGGATTCTCGAGCGCGTGATTTGTCCGGGCCGCCAGGTGATCGTCGACCTCGGCTGCGGCCCCGGCGCCATCACGGAGCTCATCCTCGAACACGTACGCGATCAGCAGCCGCCGCCCCACGTCATCGGGGTCGATCCGTCCCCCTCGGCCCTCGCCAAGGCGCGGGCGGCGATCTCCTCCAAGTTCGCCGAGTTCGTGCAAGGCAGCGCGGAATGGCTGTCGAGGCTCGTGAAGTCAGCCGACGCGGTCGTATTCCTCAACGCCATTCATTTGATGCCCGACAAGGTACAGGTGCTGAAAGAGATCCGGCGCGTGCTGAAGCCGGGCGGGCTGCTCGCGTTCAACAGCACGTTCTTCAACGGCGCGTATGTGGAAGGGACGAGCGGCTTCTGGCGGCGCTGGGTTGTGCGCTCGGTGCAGGCGCTTCGAGAGAAGGGACTCGACGTCAAACACACCGGCCATGCGGCTGCGATGGAGTGGTTCACAGCCGATCAGTACAAGGCCGCCCTGGTCGCCGCCGGTTATCGCCCCACGACCGTCGAGCTCCTGCGCGTGGATATGACGCGCCAAGCGCTCATCGATATCGGCCGGTTTTCGCTGTTCATCGAGGGTGCGTTGCCCGGCGCGCCGCTCGAGGAAGGCGCCAAGGCTCTCGAGGTAGGCCTCGAGCGCACCATGGAAGAGCTCAAGGTCGAGTCGGTGCCACGCTACTGGTTGGAGGTGGTGGCGGAAGCAGAGTGAAGGTGAGTTTGCCGTGAGCCGCGCGCAGCGCGGCTTCCACGGCTGAGGGCGTTTCCCCACGCGCAAAAATGAACCCCGGATACCGAGACCCCTCGGGGAACGGAACGAGCCGCTCCCCCGGGTGCGCGGTGATTTGCACATCCTCGACGAGCGGGACGCGCTTCGCGTCCTCCACGCCACGCACTTCCTGCACCGTTCCCGCACCCGGAATCGGAATCATCATGACGCCGGCCGCCTGTCGCTCGCGTTGAAGAGAGGGAAGCGCCATGCCGAGTGCGTGCCGCAGGATGATCTCCTCGAGCGAAACCTTCTGATCCCCAAACCGCAGCACGGCTGAACAGCGACCGCCGATCGGGCGCGCGGCCAGCTCGATCAGCCACGGTCCATTCTCGTTGTAGCGCAGCTCGGCGTGAACCGGACCCTCGCTGATACCCAGGGCGCGGACGGCACGCTCCGCGCATTGCGTAATCGCCGACTGCAGCCCGCCTGGGACGCTCGACGGAGTTATGTAGATCGTCTCCTCGAAGAACGGCCCATCCAGGGGGTCCGGCTTGTCGAAAATCGCGAGCACGTGGAGCCGCCGATTGACGACCAGACCCTCGAGCGCGACCTCGTAGCCGGGAATGAACTCCTCGACCAGATAGTGCCACGCCGGCTCGCCGCAGGCGGCCGCCTCCGGTTGGGCGAGAATCGCTGTGAGTCGGCCGTGCGCCCTGACGAATGCCTGCGGATTGTCCGCCCGGATGACGCCCCGCGACGCCGATAACCGGAGTGGTTTCAACACGCACGGATACCGGATCGTCTTGGCGATCTCCGCGGCATTCTCCGTCAGCAGGTGCAGCGCGAACCATGGGATCGGAACGCCCGCATCGGCGAGCAGCTGGCGCTGCTGGTGCTTGTCGCGCGCCGCTTCGGCGGCGTGGGTCGGATTGCCCTTGAGTTTCAGCCGCGCCGCGATGGTTGCGGCCACGATAGCCGTGTCGTCATCGACCCCCACGACTCCCTGAATCGGTTGCGTGCGTGCGAAAACGTGCACGTCGTCCGCGGCGCGCTGCGGATTCTTGAAATCGACAGTTAGAAGACCTGCGGGGTTTGCACCTTCGAACGTGCTCGCCTGCTCGGAGGCGACGGTCAACTCGACGCCGATCTGCCGTGCAGCCTCCACGAACGCCGCGGTGCGGTACGTCGTGGTCGGCAGCAACAGCAGCAGGCGCGGGGTTATTTCTTTGAGGCCTGGAAGTAGGGGTTGGCGCCGGAGGTGTGATCGGTGATGTCGACGATCCCGCGGACCGCGGGCACGAACTGGGCGAGCATGCCTTCGATGCCCTGCCGCAGGGTGACATCGGCCATGCCGCATCCCTGGCACCCGCCGCCCATCCGCAGCATCACGACGGCATCCTGCACGTCGATGAGCTCGACGCGCCCGCCGTGGCGCGCGACCATCGGGTTCACCTGTTCTTCGAAGACCTTCGCGACTTGCTCGTACAACGCATCGTCGTTGACCGCTAATCCGTCACCGGAGACAGGTTTCGCGGCCGGAGTGACCGCCGGCACGTCCGCCGTCACTGTGGATCGTATCGCGTTACCGACCGCCCGACCGGCAGCCTGCCACGGTACGGGAGACCCTTTGACCACGGTCACGATGTTGCCCGAAACGATCAGCTCGGTTACGTCGAGACCTGGCAGGGAGAAAATCGCTTCCGCGAGCGGCGAGCCTTTTGCCTCGTCGGCCCCGGTAAACCGGCGCACTCCGCCGGCCAGCACCGGGACACTCACGACGAACTTGCAGCGCTGGTTGTCGATCGGTTCAGCGGTTATCCGAATCTCGGCCGTCACGACCTCTCTCGGTCAGCGTCTGCCGTTTGACGTCGCTTGCTCGACGTTTCTCGTTTGACGCCCTGCGTTTGACGCCTCATGTCGTTCGCGGCCGCCACCATGTTCTTGAGCGCCGCCAGCGTCTCGTCCCACCCCCGCGTCTTGAGCCCGCAGTCGGGGTTCACCCAGATCTGCGCGCCGTCCAGCACGCGCGTCATGTTCTTGAGGGCGCCCGTGATCTCGGCGGTCGACGGCACACGCGGGGAGTGGATGTCGTAGACCCCGGGGCCGATCTCGTTCGGATACTTGTAGTGCTCGAAACCCTGCAGCAGCTCCGAGCCGGAGCGGGCGTTCTCGATCGAGATCACATCCGCGTCCATGCGCTCGATCACCTGCAGCACGTCGTTGAACTCGCTGTAGCACATATGCGTGTGGATCTGGGTCCCGTCACGCACGCCCGCAGTCGAGAGCCGGAAGGCGTCCACGGCCCACGTGAGGTAGTCCGACCAGTCCGCCCGCCGCAGCGGCAACCCTTCGCGCAGCGCCGGCTCATCGATCTGGATCACCCGAATGCCCGCCGCTTCAAGATCGACCACTTCGTCGCGGATGGCCAGCGCGATCTGCTTGGCGGTTTCCGCGCGCGGCTGATCGTCGCGCACGAAGGACCATTGCAGAATCGTCACCGGCCCGGTCAGCATGCCTTTCACGGGGCGCTGCGTCAGCGACTGCGCGTACTTGCTCCAGCGCACCGTCATCGCGCTCGGCCGTGAGACGTCGCCAAAGATGATCGGCGGCTTCACATAGCGCGTGCCGTAGGACTGCACCCAGCCGTGCTCGGTGAACGCGAATCCAGCGAGCTGCTCGCCGAAGTACTCGACCATGTCGTTGCGCTCGAACTCCCCGTGGACCAGCACGTCGAGGCCGATCTCTTCCTGCAGCTTGATCGTCTTGGCGACTTGCGCCTCGATGAAGCGATCGTAGTCCTCGGTCGAGAGCTGATGGTCATTGAGCTTGCGCCGCGCGGCTCGCACTTCCGTCGTCTGGGGGAACGAGCCGATCGTCGTCGTCGGATACGGGGGAAGATCCAGTTGTGACTTCCGGCGCACGGCGAACGGCGCAGTGCGCACGCTGTCTTTCTCCGTTACCGAACCGGCCCGGCGCTGCACCGCGGCGTTGTTGATTCGTGTCGACGCGCGGCGCGATTTCGCGGCCCGGGTGCTGTGCTCGAGCGCCTTCCCGTCGCTCTTCGCCAGTGCCACGACCTCCTGCAGCTTCTGCTTGGCGAATGCGAGCCAGCTCTTCAGCTCCGCGTCGAGCTTAGTCTCGAGATCGAGGTCGAACGGCGTATGCAGCAGCGAGCAGGAGGGCGCCACCCACAGCCGGTCTTTCCCCACCTTCGCGGCCGCGCGCTCCACCAGCGCTGCCTGCTTGGCGAGATCCGTACGCCATACGTTGCGACCGTCGATCACCCCCGCCGACAGCACCCGACCTTTGGGCCACGCGGCGAGGAGCGGATCGAGCTGCCCGGGCGCGCGGACGAGATCGACGTGCAGCCCCTGCACGGGAAGAGCAACCGCCGTCTTCAGGTTATCGGCGAGGCCGGCGAAATACGTGGCGACCAGCAGCTGCAGCTTTCCCGCGCGCGATGCGAGGTACTTGTAGGCGCGCAGGTACGCGGCGCGCTCGGCATCGGTGCGATCGAGCGCGAGACTCGGCTCGTCGAGCTGTACCCAGGTCGCCCCCGCCGCCGCGAGCGACTCCAGCACGTCGCCATACACGGGGAGCAACGCGTCGAGCAATGACAGCCGATCGAATGCCCCGCCCTTTGCTTTCGCGAGCAGCAGGAATGTCAGGGGCCCGATCAGCACCGTCGTCGCGTCGATGCCCAGTGCCTTCGCTTCCCGGTACTCGTTCGCCGGTTTGGCGGACGCCATGCGGAAGCGTTGGCCGCGTTCCAGCTCGGGGACGATGTAGTGGTAGTTGGTATCGAACCACTTCGTCATTTCCATCGCGGTGACGTCGCGGCCTTGACCCTGACTGCCGCGCGCCATCGCGAAGTACGTGCCCGGATCGACCCACTCGCCTGTCCAACCGTAGCGGGGCGGCACTGCGCCTCTACGACCGCAGGTGTCCAGCATGCGGTCGTAGAACGAGAAATCATTGGCAGGGATCCGGAGGATCCCGATGTCGCGCTGCAGCTGCCAGTGGCGATGGCGCAGTTCCGCGCCGGTGGCGAGTAGTTGCTCGCGGCTGATCTTGCCGCCCCAATACCCTTCGGTCGCGCGCTTCAATTCGCGCGCAGCACCCATGGGGGGGAAGCCTAAATTCGAGGCGATTGTCATAGGAGGAAGGGAATCTTACCGGGTTGAGGGCCCGGGCGGTACCCGTCGAATGGTTGACCTTCGATTGTCTACGGCCTGCCGCAGTAGAGCCGGCTAGGGGTGCGGCGGAGCGGGCGGATGAGGATGTCCTTGCCCGCGGCCGGGAGGTGGACCATGCCGGGCCTGCGCCGCTGCCGCCCGCGCGAGTCCGGCGGCTGCTTGTGCCGGTGTCACACCCTTCGCGACTTCAGACTGCACGTGAGCCGGAAGCAACAGCAGATCCGCCGACGGCTCACCCGAGCGCAGTGTCACACTCACCAGCCCAATATCTTCCGCCGGCGGCACGCCGAGCGCCGCCAGCGTGCCTGCGACCCGCAGCCCGACGGTCAGCGCCGGCGCTTTCGCACCCGTTCGCGCGAGCGCGGTGATATCGCTACCACTCAAGCCTGCGGTAATCGCAAATCCGCCCGCGGCGATCTCGAGTGTGTCGGGGACCGCGCCACCTTCCCGCAACGCGGCGGCCGCCGTGTCCAGCTGCATCGCGACAAGGCGCACGGCGGTCGCGACGCGCTCGGCGGGAACGCCCTTGGCGCTCCCTTCGATCGCCTTCTCAATCAGCGGATCGATCGGGAGACCACGCGCGGACGCAGCGGTCCCGAGCTCCACGACCAGCGATGCAAGCTCCGGTGACACGCGTCCGGCGAGCCGCTGGGCGATGCTTGCCCCTGCCTGCTGTTGCAGGCTCAGCAGTGTGAGCGGAAGCGCGAGGAGTGCGATCATCACAGCGTCAGCACGCTGTTGCGCCGGCCAAAGCCGTCATCCACGGCCGGGGCTCCGGGATCGGGCACCCAGCGCACGCCATCGACGACGAAGGCGTACTGATGTTGTCCCGCCGGGAGGGTCAGAGTCGCCGTCCACACGCCGGTAGCGCCGGTGCGGACCAGCGGCGTCACCTGCGCGTCCCACTGGTTGAACGTGCCCGCGAGGCTGACCTGCTTCGCGTCGGGCGCCACGAGGACAAAGCGGACCGTGACGAGTGCGGCGGTGGGCGCGGGTGGCGTTGGCCGGAGCAAAATGACGAGCGCGGCCGCGATCGCGAGCGCGGGCGCCAGCAGCCACGGCAGGAAACGACGACGCCGGCGTTCCAGCGTTGTCATGACACGCCAGGTGACGGCCGGCATCGAAATGTCCGTGCGATCGACGGCAGCGAGCAGGCGCAGCGCCGCTTCGCCCTCCCCGCGCAGCTCGGGGGGCAAGTCGGCGAGTGTGATGTCGCCGTCCAGCAGCTGTTTGACCAGAGGATGAAACTCGTGCCCGCTCATGTGTGATCTCTCAGTTGTTCGCGCAGTTTGTCGTACGCGCGATGCATCCGCATTTTCAGCGACGGTACCGACGTACTCAAGCGCTCCGCGATTTCATTGTACGACAACCCTTCCACATGCTTCAAGACGAACACCTCGCGCTGGTCCGGCGTCAACTCCATCAGCGCCAGCTGGAGCGCGCGGCGGCGTTCAGCACTTTCGGCCCCGCCGTCCGTGCGATCCTCCGCGGCCACATCATTCGCCGCGTCCAACGATGCCGAGGTTCGGTTGCGGCGCCGCTCGGCGAAACAGCGATTGCGCAGAATAAGGAAGAACCAGCCAATGAAGTTGTCTGGATCCTTACACTGTGCCAGCTGATCGAAAGCCCGCACGAACGCGTCTTGCAAGGCATCTTCGGCGGCGTCCGCAGAGCCCAGCATCCGCGCCGCATAGCGCGCGTAGCGGTCGCGATACCGCTCGACCAGCCGGGCGTAGCGCTCGCGATCCCCTGCCAGCACCGCCCGAACGATTTCGCCGTCCGCCGCCTGAGGCCCTGAGCGCAACCGCTTCTCCCGCTAAAGAGTTGTGGCGTAGACAATTGGTAACGATCGCCACGACGTCCCATTGTGACATGCGTTACCTTCGACCCTGCTCCGCAATCTTTACGAAGCCATGTCCGCTATGCCAGGGGCCCAGTCGTGGCGTGAAGAGCGCCCAATCCTCTCCGATGCCGAGCTGTTACAGCGGCTCGCGCGGCGGGACTCCACGGCACTGATCGAAGTAGAGCGGCGCCACTGGTCCTCATTGTATGCGCAGGTCTATGGGATGCTGGTCGAGTCCGCGCTGGCCGAACGTGTGGTGCGCGAGGTTTTTTCACAACTGTGGTTTGCCGCCGAGCGGTTCCCGCTACGTCGCAGCCTTTGGACGTGGCTGCGCGAAATGGCGAGAGAGCTCGCGCGCGCCGAGCAGGCACTGGCGGAATCGAGCAATCAGGAAGATTCGTTGTCCATTCGGAGGTTGCGTGAATCGAGTACTACTGCTGATCCCGGCACTGCTGGTGCCCTCACTGCTCGCGGCGCAGACGCCGGCCTCGAGCTCCCAGCCGTCCGATATCGCCAAGACGAAGAAGGCGGCGATGGCGCGCCGCGCGACGCATGTGCGTGGTGAGGCCGTCGGGCTGGACAACCTCCCGGTAGCGTCGGCCACGTCCGCGACGCGGGCGACGCGTGCCACACCGGCAACGCCCAGCCCGGACGGCGGTCCCGCAACCCGAGCGACGCCGGCCACGCCCGCGACGCCGGCCACCCCCGCTTCTCCCTCGCATCGGCCCGACCATGCTGGCCAGGGAGGCCAGGGCCGCGGGAATAACCCCCGACGCCCCTGAACGAAAGATTGTTGTAGCGGCTGTATCTTACCGGTCCCATGCGCATGGGACCGGTTTCGTTTTTCACGCTGCTCACGCTCGTGCCTGCGACGCTCGCCGCTCAACGGCAGGCGTCGCTGGGCGTTGGGACGGGCATCGTCCGCTACGCGGGCGGCTCGAGTTTTAGCGCGCTGACGGTCTCGCCCGCGGCGCAGCGTCTCTCTCCAATTACATACCTCGGCGCCGGCGGAGCAGTATCGCTGCTCGAGGGCGGTGTATGGGCCAGCCAGGGTCGGGCGGACCTCTGGACCATACTGCCCGTGCGCACAGCCGGCATCCGTCCCGCGGTCGGCGCGACGATCTCAGGCAGCACGCGATCTGATGGAGTTGCCGCCGGATCGGGAGCCGCCATGATCGAGGGACTGCGCGGCAACATCGCGCTCGGGGCGGGAATCGTGACCGGCGTGATCGAACACGAGCCGGGCGTCGGGGCGCTGCGCCTGCGCGGGCGCGGGTGGTGGCAAGTCAGCGCCGCACAGCTCTCGCTCACCACCGAAGCCACGCGGCTCCTCGGCGCCTGGTATACCGACGTCGTCGGAGGCGTCGCATTCGACGGCGCGCGTACGGTCGGCTCACTGTGGGTCAGCGGTCGGTTCAGCCCGACCTCCGGATCGACGGGCGCCGCCAGCGTGACACTCCAGTATTTCCTCACACCATCCATCGCCGTCGAAGCGTCGGGAGGTAATTACCTGCGCGACCCGTTCCAGGGTTTGCCGCAGGCGGGCTTCGTCGCGGGGGCGGTCCGGGTGTTCTCCGTCCGGCGCGCGGGCATGACGCGATCGGCAGCGGTGCAGCCGGTCCTCCAGCCGCTCGTGGCGGCGCATCGCGGTGCCGACACGGTCGTCGTGCGCTTCCGGATGCCGGCGGCCCGGTCGGTGGCGATCGCCGGCAACTGGAATGCCTGGACTCCTGCGGCCTTGCGCGCGCTCGGCGACGACATCTGGGAGGCGGCGCTGCGTCTCCCACAGGGCACCTATTACTTCAACCTGGTCGTCGATGGCCAAGATTGGGTTGTGCCCGGCGGGGTAGCCACGATTTCGGACGGAATGGGGGGGGTGGTCGCGGTCCTGAACGTGCTGTGACTTGACGATTCTCAGCCGATTCCCTACCGTGGCGGCGGCAGGTTGGCTCCGGTTCGATGCTGTCCTCTCGCTCGAGGGGGTGCTCGATGGGGAAGATCAACATGCAGAAGGTACTGGTCGGCGGTCTCATCGCAGGCGTCTTCCTGAACATCGTCGATTACGTGCAGTTCGGTGTGATCCTCAAGGATCAAATGGCGGCGGCCATGCAGGCCGTCGGCAAACCCGCCATGAGCAACGCGCAGATCCCGTATTTCGTGGTGCTCGATTTCGTCGCCGGAATATTCCTGGTGTGGCTCTACGCCGCGGTGCGGCCACGGTTTGGGGCCGGCCCCGCGACTGCCGCGAAAGCAGGCGTCGCTGCCTGGTTCGTTGGTGGACTGCTCGTGACGCTGTTCATGTGGCCGATGGGAATGATGCCGCATGATCTCATGATCACCACAACGGTGGTTGGCCTGGTGTCATGGACGCTGGCGACCGTAATCGGCGCCAAGTTCTATACCGAAGGCGCCGGGATGGGAGCTGGTATGGGCGCCGGTGCGGGAATGGGCGCGAGGATGTAGTGCCCTAACTGCGCGAAGAGGCGCGAAAAGGCGCGGCCGGTGCACATCACCCGCCGCGCCTTTCTTGCGCCATTATGCGCCGCTCAGGTTCTCAGTAATCGAACCGCATCGCCACCCCGACCGTGCGCGGCTGATTCGTCAAATACCCGACCCGCGCTCTCATTCCGCGTTCGCGGTCCAACGCGAGGAAGGCAGTCTCGTCTAGCGCGTTGTTCAGGTATACCGATAACTCCCAGCTCTGACGGGTCATACCGACGCGCAGGTTGACGAAGCTATACGCGGGTAGCAGTGGATTGAATCGGAAGATCGCCTGGTTCAGCGGACCACCGATCGTATTTGCTCCGAAGGTATTGAGGTCCAAGCAACCGAGTTTCTCACCAGCACAGGCGGCACCGACGCCGTCGCCCTGATCGTCGATCAGCGTGTAGCGCGACCCCACGTATTGGACGGTGCCAGACACAAATGCCCGTGACCCTGAGCTCACCGTCCAGCCATACGTGAGCGCGGCGCTTCCCTGGAATTTGGGAACGCTGGGAAGCCGGTTCCCTTCCTGAATTCCCGCCACCACGTTCCCGCCTTGACTGAACGTTGTCAGCAGTTTCGAATCGTTCAGGCCGGCGGACACTGCAAGGTCCAGATGGTCATTGGGACTCGCCGTAAGCTCGAGCTCGGCACCCACGGACCGCGCCTTGTCCGCATTCAAAATGAGCCGGGAAGAGCACGAGCCTGCTGTTACGGTGAGCTGCAAGTCCCGGATGTCCATGTAGAATGCGGAGACGTTGAGCGAACCACGCCCGCCCGCAAATTGGGTTTTGGCTCCCGCTTCGTAGCTCCAGGCCTTTTCATCCTTCCAGGAGCCTGCCAATGGCCCGAATGTCGACAAGTCCGCAGCCGTACACAGCGCGGCGTTGAGGGGATCGTTGATCCCGCCCAGGCGGAAGCCTCGCGAGGCCTGCGCGTTGAGCGTGACCGCGTCCGAGGCTTTGTAGCTCACGATGAAGCGCGGCGCCACGCCGCTGGCGTCGGTCTTCCCCGTCGTGTCAGTCGGTACCGCAAATGCGCCATCGAAGATCAACGACCGATCTTCTTTGAAATTGTAATACCGCAGGCCCGCCGTCAGACTCAACCGATCGGTAGCGGACAGCGTCGCTTCACCGAAAGCAGCATACTGCGTGAGATGGTTGTGCAGCTTGGAGTAGAACAGCACGTCGATGCCGGCTCCCAGGCTTCCTTGGCTCCATCCCTGAGGGGCAAAGCCTTCCGCGGCGGCGAGCGAGTCCACGCCCACCGGTCTGACGTTTTGCCCATAATCGCGCTTGCTGTTGGCGTAGAAGCCGCCCACCAACCACCGGAGCTTTGTTGAGGCGCCGGTCAAACGCATTTCCTGCGTCCACACGTTGCTCCTGGTGCTGTCGTTGAGCGGCGCGTCGAGTGTGTACACGCGATCTGACAGGCCGAGCGTGCCACCCATGACACTGCCCGTGAGCGCGGTGGCGTCACGAACGACCAGGATGTTGCGGTGGGTCAACGATGTGATCGACGTGAGCGTCGTCCCACCAAACTTGTATCGCCAGTTCACGTCACCCAGCACGAAGTCGTCCGTATATGGCTCATTGATCTGCGTGAAGAGTTGGCGCTTCCCGAGCGTGATCGCAGGCCGAGTGGTCGTGTAGGGATTGGCCAGGATATTGAACGCGTCAATTCGGTTCCAGCCGTCCGCGTGCGTACGTTGGTAGACGATCCGCGGAGTGATGCTGAAGCGATCATTGGGCTCCAGGTGCAACGCGGCGCGGACCCCGGTCCGGTCGCTCGAGTTGACGTCATCATTGACCCTGAAGTCGGGTTGCACTGCATCCATCCAGCCGCCCGTGTGGCTGCCATAGCCCACGATTCGCGCAGCGGCAGTTTTGCCCAATGGCGCGTTCACGCCGATCTTGGCGGTGCTGCCCGGAGAGCCACCCCCCACCCAGTGCGCACCCACCTCGCCGAATGTCGTACTCACGCCAAGCTGGGGTTGATTGGTGATGTAGCGCACCGTGCCGGCCTCCGAGCCGGCGCCGAACAGCGTACCCTGCGGCCCGCGCAGCACCTCCACACGGCTCACGTCGAACAGATCGAGGTCGGGCGTGAAGAGCGACAGCGACACCGGGGATTCGTCGAGATAGGCGCCTACCTGTTCCTTCACCCCGGGTTGATCGCGGGCAATCTGACCGGACGAGGCGCCGCGCATCGCGACCTGGCTCTGTCCCGGGCCCAGGTTCTGCACGCTGAAGCCCGCCACGTTTGCGGCGATCGTCTCGATGTTGTCGGCGCCACGCATCCGCAGCGCCTGCTCCGTGGGTGCGGCAATGGAGAACGGCACCTCGGCAAGCCTCTGTTCTCGCAACATGGCGGTGACGGTCACGGCCTCTAGCTCAACCGCCTGCATCACGATGTCGAGGCTCGTCTCACTATTCGCGCGGACCACCACATTCTGTCGGACCTGCGCCCGCAAACCGGGTAGCGAGGCGGTGACCGAGTAGGTGCCGGGACTTAGGCCCGCGATGGTATAGCTGCCATCCGCAGCCGTCGTAGCGCGCCCCGTTCCAGCGGGGCCTTGCGCACGAACGGTTACGCCCGCTACGGGATCACCGCTCGCGTCACGGACTGTCCCTCCAATGCGGCCGTTCTGCGCGTTCGCCGTCCCCGGCACGACCATCAGGACTGCGGCCATAACAGCGAGACTCAGGAAGCGCATAATCCTCCTCCTCGAAGTGTCCTACTGGTTCAACCGCATTTCCGCGCGCGCATACAAATAGCGGCCGTTGTAACCAAACGGCGACGCCGCGGCCCAGGGGAAAGTGCCGAAATTGTTGTTGAAATCCATCGAGCGATCGTTGAACGCATCCACGATGACTTGCGATTTCGGCGTGTCCGGATAGGTGTCGAACAGATTCTTTACGCCAAGCGACAGGTCCACGCTGGCGAACCGGTAGCCGATCTCGGCATCGAACAACGTCTTGGAGCCATAGCGCTCGCGGCACAGATCGCAGTATCCAGGCTGCGCCGACGAGAACTTGCCGTAGTACGATCCCCGCAGCAGCGCGTGTACTCGACCCACCGAGTACTGGCCGGTCAGCGTCGCGCGCCAGTCGGGCCGCTCTTGGGTGATGCCGATGTACGTGACCGAATCGATGATTCCCGTCTCTGTCGTCGCCCCCGTGTCGAGGATGGCTGGGAGCGAATCGACGCGCAGGATCTTGTTGTTCGTGTAGTTCACCGCACCCGTCAGATCGATCGTCCCCGAGCCGACCGGCCGGCGTAGCTCGGCCGTCAAGTCGAGGCCTTGGGTGCGCGTGTCCAACCCATTCGTGAAGTACTGGATCCCACCCACGTTGTTGAAGCCGTTCGCCGCGAGGATCGCCAGCGTCAGGCTGTCGTCGAACGTCGCACCGAGGAGAATCCGGTCGTTGATCTGAATGCGGAAGACGTCGACTGTCAGCGTGAAGTTGTCGTTGGGGCTGAAGGCGAAGCCGGCGCTCAGGTTGACCGACTTCTCGGCGCGCAGCGGTTTGGAGCCGAACAGCCGCGCCGCCGTGTCACCGACCGGAACGATCAACACATCCGTGACGACGCCCGCGATGACGTTGGTGTTGACGTGGCTGAAATGCGACTGCCCCAGCCCCGGCGCGCGGAACCCGGTGCTGCCCGCCGCGCGCAACGTCAAGCGGCGCGAGGGCTGGAAGCGCACGGCTGCCTTGCCGGTGAAGAGCGATCCGAAGTCTGAGTAGTTCTCGAACCGGCCAGCGACGTTTGCAAGGAGTTTCGGCGTCAGGTTCGTTTCGAGATCGGCGTAGACGCCGACGTTCGTTCGATGGGTGTTGGACTCGTCGGCCGGCCGGAATCCCGGGAACCCCTGCGAGTACGGACGCCCATCGCTGCTGTCGGGCCCGAGGTGGTTGCCGTCGACGTACGAGGCGAGCTCGCCGCGCGTGACCTGGTAACCTTCCCGGCGAAACACACCGCCGACCGCCATGTTCACCGGCGCCGGCAGTCCGATCGTCACCGACTTCGCCGCGTTCAGGCCGACCAGCAGCTCGCTCCGCTCCAGCCGCCCGGCGAAGAACGACGTCTGATTCGCGATCTCGTCGCCGGTGCCGAACGTGCTGTCGGGCCCAGGCGCGCAGGGATTCGCCGGATCGAGACACGGACCGAGCGACACGTTCGACGTGTGGCGCAGGTCGTAATCGAACCGGTTGAAGCCGTACGAGGTGCCGAGATCGATGGACCAGCCGTGCGTGGCGGCGCGAACCCCGCCCGCCAGCGAATAGTCCGTCACGGTCGGAGCGAACTCGGGGAGGAAACCGAGCGGATAGATCTCCGACCAGCTCCGGGCCTGGATGAAGCTCGCGCAGTCGACCGCGCAGCGGCGGTAGGCGTTGCCCGTTCCCTTGCGGAGACTATAGCCGCCGAAGCTGTAGAACTCGGTCGTGCCCTGGTCGTTCAAGGGCAACCGGAAGTTCGCCATCGTCATGAGGTCCTTCTCGAGCCCGTCCCCCCAATGGTGGTTGGGCTGAGACACGGGATTCCGATAGACGATGACTTTCCCGTCGATGATCGAATCGGTCACGCCCGTGCCGGCATCTTCAAACGGATCGGCCCAGGCGCGGTTCGTCGGCTGGCGGTCGAGGAATTCGCCGAACACGCCGAGCGAGCCCCGCCCGACGTTCACGCCCCACCCACCGTTCACGTTCACGGTGGTGCCGTCGTCGGCGTAGTCGTTCGGATGGTAGCGGCCGACGCTCGTGTTGAGAAACGGCGTGAACTGGCCTTCCTTCAGCACCATGTTCACGACGCCGGCGATCGCGTCGGAGCCGTACTGCGCCGAGGCGCCGTCGCGCAGGACTTCGATCCGGTCGATGGCGCTCGAGGGGATGGCGTTCAGATCGACCCCGCTCGACCCCGCGCCCGTGCCGTAGGCAAACGTGTTGACCAGCGCGGTCTGGTGACGCCGCCAGCCGTTGACCAGCACGAGCGTCTGATCGGGCGACAGGCCGCGCAGCGTGAACGGCCGCACGATGTCGGTCGCGTCGGTGACGCTCTGATGCGGGAAGTTCACCGATGGCGCGAGCGCTTGCAGAATCTGCCCGGTCTCGGTCGCCCCCTGCCGCGCAATGACCTCGGATGGGAACACGTCGACCGGCACCGCGAGCTCCTCCGCGGCGGTGTGCCGCGCGCGCGAGCCCACGACGACGTCCACCGGCGAGAGGCTGATCGGCTGCTCGGCGAGGACGAAGTCCTGCGTGACGGCTGCCTGGTCTATGACGACGCGCGCCGTGCGCGGCTGGTAGCCCAGCAGGCGGACCCGCAGTACGTACGCGCCAGAGGACAGGCTGCGAATCTCGTAGCGGCCCTGATCGTCACTCGTGGCGTGCAGGCCGCTGCCTTCGGCCGAGACTACGGCCCGCGCCAGCGGCGCGCCCGCGGCGTCGGTAATG
>Ga0193725_1000031_pt1 | contig 48943 bp, 44 predicted proteins | sample H2a2metaG_FD_143058 | JGI IMG/M metagenome (GOLD analysis project Ga0193725, IMG submission 143058) | Soil microbial communities from a riparian zone of the East river system, Colorado, United States - H2a2 | ecosystem: Environmental > Terrestrial > Soil > Riparian zone | place: USA: East River... | reverse complement strand
TCGGCCTCTTCGTAGCCGAGCGTGGGCGGCACGATCCCATCGCGCGAGGCGAGCAGGCACATGATCGCTTCCAGCGTCGCCGCCGCCCCCATGGTGTGACCGAGGCCGCCCTTGATGGAGTTGAGGGGGATCTCCCGCGCGCGGGCGCCGAGCGCTTCCTTGATCGCCGCGGTCTCGATGCGATCGTTGAGCGTGGTGCCGGTGCCGTGAGCGCTGACGAAGTCCACGTCGCGCGGGCCGACCCCGGCCTGGGCGAGCGCGCCGTGGATCGCGGAGGTCAGTCCCCGGCCGTCGGGATGCGGCGCCGCGATGTGAGCCGCGTCGCTGGTGCTGGCGTGCCCGAGCAACCGGCCCAGCCGCGGACCGCTGACGTCCCGGTCGCGCGCCATCAGGACGAGGGCGGCGCCCTCGCCGAGCAGGAGCCCGGCGCGGCGCCGGTCGAACGGCCGCACGCGCTCGCGCGTGAGCGACCGCAGCGCGTCGAAGCCGCGCATCACGAAGCGGCACAGGCCGTCGAATCCGCCGGCGATGACGACGTCCGCGCGATCGGTGCGCAGCCACTCGGCGCCGATGCCGAGCGCGGTGGCCCCCGAGGCGCACGCCGTCGACACCGTCAGCTCGGGGCCACGCGCGCCGAGGCGACGGGCCAGCGCGTGGCCGGGACTGTCGTAGAGCGCTCCGGCCACGGCGCGCGCCCGGCCGTCCTTGTCGTCGAGCGCCTGCTCGAGCTGTTCGACTCCGCCCAGCGCCGTGCCCACCACGACACCGATCCGGGCCGGCTCCGCGTCGAGCGCCGAGCGGCCGAGCAGGTCCCGCGCGGCGGCCAGCAGGAGCTGCGTCGCCCGACAGGCCGGCCGCTTCCCGCCGGGCGCCTGCGGGATCTCCTTGATCTCACCCGCGCGCCCCACGCGAAGGTCGTCCACGCGGAAGCGCTCGATCGTCGAGATCCCGTCCCGGCCCTCGACGAGTCCGGACCAGAACGCGTCGAGGTCCGCCCCGATCGGTGTGACCACGCCGGCGGCCACGATCGTGACCGGATCCACCGCCATCACGCGCGTCGGGCGTGCATCACGCCCCTCGGGTGGCGCCGAGCGCGGCGGCGTAGAACGTGGGCAAGTCGTTCCGGATGCTCGCGATGTCGGGAAGCACGCGCACGTCCCCGAAGCCCGCCGCCTCCAGCGCGCTCGTCCACTGCCCGATCGTGAGGAACCCGCCGTTGGGACGGTAGTCGGGATGAAGCCGCGGCGCGCGGAACGTCGCCATCAGGTTGAAGACGAATTCCGGGTAGAGCGTCTGGCCGGGGAACGGGCGCACGCATTCGGAGATGATGAGCTGACCGCCCGGCGCGAGCGCCTGGCGCACCTCGGCCAGCGTGAAGGCCAGGTCGTGGGCGACGTGGAGCGTGTTGACCGCGTAGACGATCGACACGCTGGCTCCGGCGATTCCCTGCTCCGCGAACGAGCGGTTCATGTCGAGGGCCTCGAACGTGAGGCCGGCCAAACCTGGAAAGCGTTCCTCCACGTTGCGCTGGCCGCGCCGCAGGAACGCGGGGACCAGCTCGGTGAACCGATAGCGCGACACGTCACCCATGCGCCCGACCGTGGCCAGCCGCTCCAGCAGCGCCGTCGTGCCACTGGCGCAGCCTCCGCCGATTTCCAGGATCACCCCGACCTTGAGCGGCATCCACGCTTCGACGGCCACCGCCCCCACCCGATTGTTCACCGCGTAGAGGACATTGCCGTTGGAGAAATACGCGACCCAGAGGGGCAGCCGGGTCGGCGCGAGCAGGATGTCCTCTCCCGAGCGCTTGCCCCCGAGAAACGCCGGATAGTCCCGCGCGGCCGTCTCCGCGATCACGTACGACGGCAGGCACGCCGGGTCGTGACGCTGCTGCTCGGCGCGCACGACGGCGGGATCGAGGGCGGGCAGGTCGCGCGCGGCCCGGAAGCGCGGTCCGTCGGCGGCCTCCTCACGGGCGAGCACGCCTCGGGACACGAGGTGGCGCACGATCGAGTCGACGGCCGCCCTCGCGGGGGCGGGATCGAAGCCGCTCCGCTCCACGATCTCGTCCACGGTGCTCCATTCCGACGCGGTCTCGGCGAGTCCGGTCTCCGCGCAGACCTGCAGGGTCAGCCGGTGGACGAACTCGTCGAAGAGCAGATGCGAGCCCATGACGTCCGGGTTGAAGACGGCGACCAGCGGAGGCGGCAGATGGCGCGCGATGCGGGCGGAGAGCGCCTCGCGCGCCCCCGCGCTCATCCCGAGGATCTCGTCGAGCGCGCTCACCGATCGAGTGGACCCCACACGTCGAAGAAGTTGAACCACTGGGTCGGATGCTCGCGCACGACGTCCTCCAGGGCGCCGACCCAGGCGCCGGCCGCGGCCTCCTCGTCCCCGCGGTCGACGACGATCGGCTTGGCCACGTGCACGCGATAGCGGTGGGCGCCGTCGAGCACGCAGAACGCGGGCACCACGGGGACGCGCGCGGCGCGCGCGAGCACGAACGGCCCCAGCGGAAACGGCGCCGGGCGTCCGAAGAACGGCACCATCAGATCGCCGCGCGTCCCCAGGGCTCGATCGCCCTGGACGGCCACCACCTCGCCACGGCGCAGCGCGGCCAGCAGCTCGATCCCGATCGCCGGCTGCCGGCGGGCCACGAAGCGCACGCCGTCACCGTCGCGCCGCACCCATCGGCCGAGGTCGGGATCGTCGTCGGGCGCCACGACCACGTGCGTGCGTCGCGCCGAGCGGCCCGCGAGCAGCCGGCCGGCCAGCTCCCAGTTGCCGACGTGGGCGGTGATCGAAATGATGCCGCCCGACAGCCCGTCGAGCTGCTCGGCGCCGCTCACGGAGTCGACGTGGTCCAGCAGCCGCTCGACCGGCCCACGGTTCGTCGACACCAGATCGCTGAAGCACATGGCGAAATTGCCGAAGACTTCGGCGCTGAGCCGGGCCAGGCGCGCCCCCGAGGCGCCGGTGATGATCTGGAGCGCCCGGCGCACGGCGGCGTGCTCCGTCGGCGCGAAGCGCGGGGCCAGCCGGCCGAGTCCGCGCGCGACGGCCAGACGCGCGCGCCGCGGCACGACGCTCGTCGCTTCGGCGATCCGATAGAGGAGGGCCCGGTTGTAGGAATGGAAGTGCCAGCGAGGAGACGGCAGCGCGGTTCCCGTTAGTCCGGACATCCCGGTCCCAGTATAGTCCCGGCGTATGTCTCACCCGAGGCGCGCGCTGGTGACGGGTGGCAGTCGAGGCCTGGGTCTCGCGGTGGCGCGCGCCCTCGCTCGAGACGGTCTCGACGTGACCGCGACGTACGCTCACGACGCCGAGGCCGCCCGCCGCGCGGAGGAAGCGACGAGGGCGGACGGGCTCCCGATCGCGCTGACTCGATGCGACGCGGCCGCGCCGGCCGACGTGGCCGCGCTCTTCGCGCGGATCGAATCGGTGGACGTGGTCGTGCACGCCGCCGGGTTCACGCGCGACCGACTCGTGCCCTCGATGTCGGACCGCGACTTCGACGAGGTGCTGGCCGTCCACCTGCGTGGCGGGTTCCTGGTCTCGCGTCACGCGCTGCCGGCGATGCTCGAGCGGCGCTGGGGACGGATCGTCTACGTGGTGTCCCCGACCGCGCTGCTCGGGCGGCGGGGCCAGGCCAACTACGCCGCCGCCAAGGCCGGGCTGCTCGGACTCTCCCGCGCGCTGGCGCGGGAGGTCGGCGAGGCCGGCGTCACCGTCAACTGCGTGTCGGCGGGGTTCCTGGACACCGCGCTCACCGCGGGGCTCGCCTCCGACGTCCGCGCCGAGCTGATCGCCGCGATTCCCCTCGGCCGCTCCGGCCGCCCGGACGAAGTCGCCTCGGCCATCGCCTTCCTCTGCTCCGACGCCGCCAGCTACGTAACGGGCCAGGTGATCGCGGTCGACGGCGGCCTCAGTTAGTGGAGCTCGGGAAACGGGTGGCCGTTCTACGTTGGGGGTCAGCTGGCCCGGGTCCTCGTAGAGAGGAGCTTCGCTCCTCTCTTCTGCGGAATGGGCGCTCGACCCCCAACGTAGAACGGCCACCCGTTTCCCAAGGATCATCTAGTTACGCGGCAACGACCACTGCGCCGAGAATTATTTAGTTACGCGGCGGTGGGGCGCTCGCCGGTGTATTCGCTCAGCAACCCGCCGAGGACGCGGTGGCGAACCTTCCCGAAGCCGCTGCGCCGCAGCGAGTCGACGATGAGGTCCGGCGGCACGCAGGTGGCGATCGTGTCCCAGTAGTAGCGGGCCAGCCGGCCGACGTCGCGATTGCGGGTGGTGAGCGCGATCAGCAAGGGCATCGCCCGCGTGATGTAGAGCCGGGTCAGCCAGCGCTGGGCCGGAGACGTCGGGCGCGAGATCTCCAGCACCAGGATCTGCCCGCCAGGCTTGAGCACGCGCAGACATTCTCGAAACGCCACGTCGAGGTCGGCCGCGTGGCGGAGCGCGTAGCCGATCGTCAGCACGTCGAAGCTCGCCCCCGCGAACGGCAGCTGCTCGATCTGTCCCTGGACGAGCGGGCCGGCGACCCGCTGGCGCGCCTGGCGCAGCATGCCCGCGCTGGGATCGAGCCCGACGACCGCGCGCGGGTCGCCGAGGATCCGCGCGGCGGCGCGCGCGACGAGCCCGGTCCCGGTCGCCACGTCGAGCAGCGTCATGCCCGGGCGCAGCCCCAGATATTCGAGCGCCCGGCGGCGGTACCACAGCCCCGAGCCCAGAGACATCACCCCGCAGAACCGGTCGTAGCAGCCCGCGGTGGCGTCGAAGAGCGTGATGACGAACGATCGGCGGTCCGCGTCGCGGCGGTAGTAGTCGGTCAGCACCGGGTGCGGTGGTCGCGCACTCACAGTAGCGGTGAATGATACATCCGGAAGACGCGGATCGCCTGGGGCCGTGTCGCGTACACGCGGGTCGCCCAGAACGTGCCGCGCCCGGCGTCGAAGGTGATCACGCCGGGACGCGCCGGCTCGTTCGGGTCCCAGATGGCCAGGTCCACGCCGGCTCCGTGCCGGCGCGCCGCGAACGCCACCACCGTGTGATTCAGCTCGAGGATCGGCTGGTTGGTGACGAGGAGCTGGACGAGCCGGCCCGCCCCCAGCTCGCGCTCGATCTCGTCGAACACGCCGGCCTGGTGGCCCCGGGGGATCGGGAACAGCGTCCGCCAGATGGTCCAGTGCATCAGCGTCCAGAAGCGTCCGCCCATCCCCTCCTTGACGGCCGACTCCTGGGCCCGGGAAAACTCGCGCAGGCCCGCGTACCCCGGGATCACCACGCGCTCGTCGATGGTCAGGGCCGGCTGCCAGGGCGCGCGCGCGACGACTTGGCGCACCCGCGCGACGTAGCCGGTGCGATCGAGGGCGGGCGCCCGGGGATCGAACCGCGCGAACTGGAAGAACTGGCGCAGCCCGCGCGCGACCACGAAGCAGTAGTTGGCGTAGAGGTCGTCGCGGTCTTCGGCGAACGCGCGGATCTCGTTGGGGAACGCGAACGTGTCACGGTCGAACGCGAAGTCGCTCACCGCGAGGTCGCCGCCGCCGAGGGGACGCGCCACCGGCGGCGTCGACGCGCACCCGGCGGCGACGAGCGCGACGGCCAGGAACAGCGCGCGCCGAGAGATCGCTCGTCGTCGTCGAAGCCAGCGGCTCACGGCGCCCAAGCTTACGGCCGTGGCGGCGGGCGTCAAGATCTCCCCGTGCTATCCTCGGCCGTCACGAACCCCTATCCCCTCTTCTACGATGCCGTCCTGAGCCGCTTGCCCGAAGAGCGCGCGATCGCGCTCGGCCAGGCGATGCTGCGCGCGCTCCCGCTCGACCGGCTCCCTCTCTTCCGCGTGGAGGACGAGCGCCTGCGCACCTCGCTCGGCGGCGTGCGGCTGGCCAACCCGCTGGTGTTCGCCGCGCAGTACTACGACGTGCGGATCCTCGCGCGTCTGATGGGCCTCGGCTTCGGCGCGGTCACCGCCAAGACGATCACGCGCGAGCCGCGTCCGGGCCATCCACAGCCGAACCTCGCGCGCGTGCGCACGGCGGCGGGACGGGGGCTCGTCAACTGCAACGGGTTTCAGAACCCGGGCGTGGAGGGGTTCCGCCGGCGGATCGCCACCCTGCCCCATCGGGTGCCGCTGATCGTGAGCGTGGCCGGCGAGTCGGCGGAGGACTACCTCGCGCTCACCGAGGCGCTGGCGCCGTTCGGCGACCTCGTGGAGTTCAACGTCTCCTCGCCCAACACCAAGCTCGTGTACGCGTGGAGCACGCGGCCCGCCGAGCTGACGTCGCTCCTGAAGGCGGCGGGCGCGGCCTCGCCCAAGCCGCTGATCGTGAAGCTGTCGCCGGATTTCGCCGACGTCAACGAGGCCGAGATCATTCCCGCCGCGCTCGAGGGCGGCGTCCGCATCGTGAACTATGGCAATACACGGCGGATCGAGGACCGGCGGCTGTCGCAAGGCACGGGCGGTCTCTCCGGACCGGAGATCTTTCCCGCCACCCTCGCCAACGTGCGTCGCACGCGCGCCCGCTTCGGCGACGCGCTCGAGATCATCGCGACCGGCGGCGTGGATTCGGCGGACAAGGCGGTCGCGCTCCTGCGCGAGGGCGCGACCGCGATCGGATGTTTCACGGGCTTCATCACGCGCGGCCCGCTGTTGGCGCGGCGAATTCTCGAGGGCGTCCTCGCCGCGGGCGCGCGTCGAGGCGCGGATCACGCGTGACCCCGTCGTTCATTGTCATGACCGGCCGGAAACAATGCACAGGCTTTTCCACATGTCCACCGTTGTCCACAACCTCGGAAATCGCACGGCGTGACGGCCTCTCGCAGGCAGGTGCCCGAAAAGTGACGGTCTGGTCGTCCACCGAGACGCCCATGCGCAAAAAGTTGCCCAGTGAGCGGCGTCGGCTCGCGAGACGACGACGGCACGCGCTGTTGGCGCGGCGAAACGAAGTCTTGACGTGCACTCGTCGCGCTCGTATTTTCTGCGGCACCGTGTCGCGACGGAGCGCCGCAGTTGACTGATCGCGCACGTTGAGGGGACGACGACCGATGGACGCCAGAAAGCCACTCGCGAAGGTCGAAGGTCGGAGACGGATGCGATTGAGCGGCGTGACCGTGGCCTGGCGGGGGACGCCGAATCTCGACGACTGGGTGGCCTACATCGTCAACGGCACGCGCTCGAAGAAGCTGATCCTGGCCGATCACGCCTCAGAACGAAAGGTCAAGACCCTCATCTCTCGCTGCCAGACCCTCCCCCGCAAGGAGATCGAAAAGCTCGCCAAGAGCTAGCGCCCTCACAGGATGCCCTGCTTGGCGAAGCTGAGGAAGCGTCCCCGGCCGATGATGACGTGGTCGTGGATGCGCAGGTCGAGCATCCGGGCGCAGTCGGCGAGCTGACGGGTCAGGCGCACGTCCTCCCGGCTGGGCGTGGGATCGCCGCTGGGATGGTTGTGGAGCAGGATCACCGACGCGGCCGACTCCAGGATGGCCGGCTTGAAGACCTCGCGGGGGTGCACGAGGCTCGCCGACAGCGTGCCCTCCGACACGATACGGTCGCGCAGCAGCCCGTTCTGGGCGTCGAGCAGCGCGATGCGGAAGACTTCACGCTTGAGGTCCTCCATGAGCGGGCCGAAGGCCGCGTAGACTTCCTCGGGCCCGGAGAGGATCACCCGCTGGCCCGGCGTGCGCGCGCGCAGCCGGCGCGTCATCTCGAAGGCGGCGACCAGGCGCGCGGCTTTGACCGGCCCGATCCCCTTCACCCCGGCCAGCTCGGTGACCTCGCGCGAGGACAGCTCGGCCAGCGAGCCGTACGTGGCGAGCACCTCCCGCGCCACCTCGATCGCGTTGCGGCCGCGCGTGCCCGAGCCGAGCTGAAGGGCCAGCAGCTCCGCGTCGGCCAGCGCGGCGGGCCCGCTCGCGTACAACCGCTCCCTCGGCCGATCGTCCTCTGGCCACTGCCCCATCGCTCCTCTCTACGCCGCCACGCGTCGCTCCGTCAATGTCACGGATCCGATACGCCTCGTCCTCTCCGCGTGGTGATGGTCCGGGGCTCGTCGCCGACGCCCGCGATGGCGACGTGGATCGCGCGGTCGGGGAGCAGCGAGGCGATCCGGTCGGCCCACTCGATCACGGTGACGCCGTCGCCGTCGATCAGCTCGAGGAGGCCGACCTCGATCATCTCGGCGGGGCCGGCGACGCGGTAGGCGTCGACGTGGTGGATGGGCACGTCGCCCCGGTACTCGTTGACGAGGACGAAGGTCGGGCTGGTCGCCCACGTCCGCGCGCCCAGTCCGCGGGCCAGTCCCTGGACGAAGCAGGTCTTGCCGGCCCCGAGGTCGCCGGTGAGGGCGACCACGTCGCCGGGGCCGAGCGTGCCGGCCAACCGCTCGCCGGCGGCGAACGTCTCGTCAGCACTTTGGGTGTTGATCGTCTCCGGGGGCACGGGCTCAGGCCCGCAGGGCGGCGAAGGCGTCGGGGAGCGACTCGATCACGTCGGACGCGATCAGCGACTCCTCGCCCAGCCGGGCCGCCGCGAGGTCGCCGGCCGACCCGTGCAGGTAGACGCCGGCCACCAGCGCGTCGGAGGCGTCCATCCCGCGCGCGAGGAACGCCCCCACGATACCGGTCAGCACGTCGCCGGTGCCGCCGCTGGCCATGCCGGGGTTGCCGGTGGGATTGAGGAACACCCGGCCGTCGGCGGCGGCCACCACGGTGGTCGCGCCCTTCAGCGCCACGTGCACGCCGTACTCGGTGGCGAGGCCGCGCGCCGCGCCCACCCGATCGCGCTGGACGTCGGCCACCGACGCGCCCAGCAGGCGCGCCATCTCCGCGGGATGCGGGGTCAAGCAGCGCGGGGCGGGCGCCCCGCGCAACAGCTCGAGACGGCCGGCGATCGCGGTGAGGGCGTCGGCGTCGAGCACGAGCGGACGGTCGAGGTCGCGCGCGAGCTGACGGGCCAGCTCCTGCGTCTCGGCGTCGAGCCCGAGGCCCGGCCCCAGCGCCACCGCGTCGCGCGTCCGCGCCAGCTCGAGCACGCGCTCGCGCGCGGCGAGCGCCACGGTGCCGGCCGCGGTCTCGGGGAGCGGCTCGGTCATCGACTCGACCACGAGCCCGGCCACCACCGGCTGCTGGCTGGCCGCGGTGGCGGTGGCCACGAGACCGCCGCCCGCCCGCATGGCCGCGCGGGCGGCCAGGGCCGCCGCCCCCGTCTTGCCCAGGGAGCCGCCGACGATCAGCAGATAACCATAGGTCCCCTTGTGGGTCTCGCGGGGCCGGGGGGGAAAGTGGGCGGCCACGTCGGCGCGCTCGATCGTCCACGCGCGGATGCCGCGCCCGACCTCGGCCTCCGGGATGCCGATGGGGACGACGGTCACCCGCCCCGCGAAGTCGAGCCCCGGCGCTTGCACGAGCCCGTACTTGAGGCCGGCGAACGTCAGGGTGGCGGTCGCGCGAACGGCCGGGCCGGAGGGAGGACCGCCGTCGGCGGGAAGACCCGAGGGAATGTCGAGCGCGACCACGGGGCGGCCGCTGGCGTTGATGCTCTCGATCAGCACCGCCGTGAGCCCGGTGGGAGCGCCGCGCGTTCCGGTGCCGAGCAAGGCGTCGACGACCACGCGCGCGTCGGCCAGGTGCGGCGCGGCCTGGGCCGCGTCCTCGACCACGATCGGTGACACCCCGGCGCGGCCCAGGGCCGCGAGCTTGGCGGCGGCGTCGCCCGTGACGTCCTCGACGCGCGCCGCCAGCAGCACGAGCGGACGCAGCCCGCGCCGCCGGAGCCAGCGCGCGACCACGAAGCCGTCGCCGCCGTTGCCGCCCTTGCCGCAGACGATCGCCACGCGCGCGCCCCGTCGCGGCGCCCCGAGGGCCGGCAGCAGCTCGACGAGCGCGGCCGCCGCGCCGCGTCCGGCGTTCTCCATGAGGGTGGCGCTGGCGATGCCGAGGTCGGCGACCGCCCGGCGGTCCAGCTCGCGCATCTCCGCGGCGGTGAAGACGGGACGCACGGCTAGCGCCGCGCGGGCAGCGGCAGCGCGATCGCCTCCCGCAGGAAGTCCGCGAGGATCAGCGTGTACAGCTCGCGCGCCTCCTGCCGGGCCGCGCGCGGCAGCTCGATGTGCAAGGCCCGCTCGGGCAGGCGCAGGATGCCCGCGCGCTTGGCGCCGGACGCGGTGTAGAACACGGGATCGGCCGGCTCCACCCTCGCCGGGAGGCGCAGCGCGGGAGGCCGCACACGCAGATGGGCGTCGCGCACCAGCTCGAACAGGGTCCGCAGCTTCTGAGCTTGCTCGGCGTCGACGCCCACGGTGGCGATCTCGACGCGGTCCGCGGCCTCGGCGCGGCTGTTGCCGTGGATCTCGACGTAGAACGCGAGCGGCCCCTGCGCGACCTCGCGGACGCGGCGCTCGTACGCCTCGTAGACGGCGCGCGCGCCCTCGCTCTCGACGTCCTCGCTCGCCGGATGCCCCGCGACCCCTTCCATCGGGCGGTTGACGTGGTAGCGCCGGCCGCGATGCTCGCTCACGCTGAAGTCGGTGGCGACGACGAGCCCGAACCCGGTGAGCCGCGCGATCTCCGCGGCCATCGTCCCCGTTCCGAGATCCGACGTCCCGTGCGGCGCCGCCACCACCATCCCCGCCCGGCCCGCCCGCGCCGTCATCTCCCCCGGCCTCCCCGTCCACTCGAACGACGCCGGTCGCGCCGTGCAGGCCACGACGACCATCGACACGGCCGTCACGCTAGCGAGGGCCGGCAGCCACATCGTGGAGCATCGGACGGGCGACGTCGTCGGCGATCAGGAGCGCCTCGGCGAGGGCGTAGTCGCCGTCGTGGGTGAGGGCGAGCAGCATCCGATCGCCGCCGCGCTGCCGGCCGATCTCGCGCGAGCGCCCGCTCAGCACCAGCGTGGGCGCCTGGCCGCGCTCGCGCACGACCTCCAGGTCGCGCCAGTGGATCCCCAGCCGGAGGCCCGTCCCCAACGCCTTGAGCCCGGCCTCCTTGGCGGCGAAGCGCGCCGCGAAGTGGGGGACGGGATCGCGGCGCGCCCGGCAATACGCGATCTCCCCGTCCGTGAACACGCGCCGCAGGAAGCGGTCCTCCCAGCGGGCGATCACCTCGCGCATGCGGCTGATCCGGACGAGGTCGACGCCGATCCCACGGACCGTCACCCCGTGCCGATCCTCGCCCGCACCACGCTGGCCAGCTCGGCGGCCATGGCGGCGATCCGCTCGCCGTCGGCGCCCTCGATCATGATGCGGGCCAGCGGCTCGGTCCCGGAGTAGCGGATCAGGATGCGGCCGGCGCCGTTCATCTCGCCCTCGAACGCCCGCACGCGGAGGCCGAGATCGGTCAGCGAGTCGAGGGCCGGCTTGTCGCGGACGGGGACGTTGACGAGGACCTGGGGGAACTTGCGCAGGCACGTGGCCAGCGAGGCGAGGTCCTGGCCGGTCTCCCCCATCACCGAGAGCAGCGCGAGCGCGGAGAGGATGCCGTCGCCGGAGGGCGCGTGGTCGAGGAACAACAGGTGGCCAGACTGCTCGCCCCCCAGGTTGGCCCCGAGCCGTTGCATCTCCTCGCTCACGTAGCGGTCGCCGACCTGGGTCTTGACGACGTCGACGCCCGCCGCCGAGAGCGCGGCGTCGAGGCCGAGGTTGGCCATGACCGTGGTCACCACCACGTTGGCCTTCAACCGGCCGCGGGCGGCCAGGTGGCGGGCCGCGATGGCCAGCGCGTAGTCGCCGTCCCGGATCTCCCCGCGATGGTCGATGGAGATCAGACGGTCGCCGTCGCCGTCGAAGGCGAAGCCCGCGGCGGCCCCGACCGCGGTCACGCGCCGGGCCAGCGCTTCGGGGTGGAGCGCCCCGCAGCCCGCGTTGATGTTGGTGCCGTCGGGCCGGCAGGCCACGCTCACCACGCGGGCGCCCAGGCGCTTGAAGAGGCGCGGCGCCACCCGATAAGTGGCGCCATGCGCGCAGTCGAGCGCGACGGTCGTCCCGCCCAGGTCGAGGGGAAAGCAGCGGCTCAGGAACTCGACGTAGTACGCCTCGGCGCGGTCGTAGGCGACGAGCCGGCCGATGCCGGCGCCCCTGGCCTGGGCCGCACCGTCCGGTCCGTCGAGCCGGGCCTCGATCTCGTCCTCCCAGGCGTCGGGAAATTTCGTCCCGCCCGCCGAGAAGAGCTTGATGCCGTTGTCCTGGAAGGGATTGTGGGAGGCCGACAGCACGATCCCGCCGTCGGCCTCAAGGGCCCGCGTCAGGAGCGCGATCCCCGGCGTGGGCAGCACGCCGACCGTGTAGCAATCGCCGCCGGCCGAGAGGATGCCCGCCACCATCGCCGACTCGAGCAGCGGCCCCGAGCGTCGGGTGTCTCGTCCGATCACGAGCCGGGCGCGCTCGACCCCGCGCTCGGCCTGGAGCGTGGCCACGAGCTGGCGGCCCACGCGGAAGGCCAGGTCGGGGGTCAAGGGCGGCTCGTTGGCCACTCCGCGAATGCCGTCGGTCCCGAACAGGCGTGTCACCTGCGTCACTCCTCCGTCTCGAGCGCGGGGCCGCGCTCGACGTGGTTCTCGGATGTCCTGCCGGGTCTCGATTGTAGAACGAGGACCCTCGACGGCGACAACGATTGGGTCGAGCCGGGCTCGACCCGCCGGGGTCGCGCGGCGGTCGACCCGCCGGGGCGTCCGGCTCGAGCCGCGCGGGCTCACGAGCGCGACGACGGCGCGAACCGGGCGCGCAAGCCCGTCCAGAAGGCGGCGCGAGGCGTGGGCAGGCTTTCCTCGGCCACCAGCTCGTAGAGGCGGCGACGCAGCGCGGCCTCGTCGATGGGCGACTCGATCCGGCCGTCGACGGCGAGCGAAGTCCGCCCGGTCTCCTCGGAAACGACCAGCGCGATCCCGTCGGTCTCCTCGCTGATGCCGAGGGCGGCGCGATGGCGGCTGCCGAGCGGGCGCGCGATGTCGGGCGTCCGCGACAGCGGCAGGAAGCAGCCGGCGGCGGCGATGCGGGTGCCTTCCACCAGCACGGCCCCGTCGTGCAGCGGCGAATTGGGCAGGAAGAGACTTTCGAGCAGATCGGCCGAGGCGACCGCGTCCAGCGGCACGCCCAGCTCCGCGTATTGCCGCAGCCCGCCGGTGCGCTCGATCACGATGAGGGCGCCGATGCGGCGGGCCGCCAGAGTCGCCGCGGCCGTGATGATCTCGTCGACCAGCTCGGTGCGCTCGGCACGCGAGGATCCCATGATGGCCTGCAGGAAGCGTCCCTGGCCGAGGCGGGCCAGCGCGCGCCGAAGCTCGGTCTGGAACAGCACGACCAGCAGCACCGCCCAGGAGGCCAGGAAGGTGTCGAGGAGCCAGCTGATCGTGGCCAGCTCGAGGCGCCGCGCGACCAGCGCGGCGGCCAGCAGCCCGCCCAGCCCCACGAGGATCTGCGCGGCCCGCGTCCCCCGGAATGCCACCAGCAGCCGATAGACGATCAGCAGGACGAGCGCGACGTCGAGCGCGTCGCGCCACCGAAAGTTGACCAGCAGGTTACGCATCATCGGACGCGCCGAGGATCCGCTCGGCCACCCGGACCGCGTCGACGGTCTCGGCCACGTCGTGCGTGCGGATCAGGGCCGCGCCGTTGGCGACGGCGAGCGCCGTCGCCGACAGCGAGCCGGCCAGCCGATCCGCGGTCGCCGTCCGTCCGGTGATGGCGCCGATGAACGACTTCCGCGACACCCCGACGGCCATCGGCCGCCCGAGGCTCATCAGCTCACGAAGTCCCGCGAGGACGTCGACGTCCCGCCGGTCCCACGAGACCGATCCCTCACGGAAGAATCCGATGCCGGGGTCGAGCACCACGCGTTCCTCCGGAATCCCCGCTCGACGCGCGCGCTCCAGACACGCCGCCAGCAACGCTCGCGTCCCCGCCACCGATCCCGGATCATCGTCGCCGCCCCCGGACTCCGGCCACGCCATCGCGATGACCCCGACCTCGTGTTCCGCCGCCAAACGCGCCAGCGCGGGATCTCGAAGCCCGCGCACGTCGTTCAGCACGCGGGCGCCGCTCTCGAAGGCCGCGCGCGCCGGCCCGGGCCGGCACGTATCGACCGAAACGGGAACGGCGAGCTTCGCCGCCAGCCCCTGCACCGCCCCCGCCAGCCGCCGCGTCTCCTCCTCCTCCGAGATCTCGGTCTCGAGGTACGGCGCCGTCGACCGCGCGCCCACGTCGATCAGCGCCGCCCCGGCCTCCACCATCGCCATCGCCGCGTCGACCAGCGCCCCCGTCTCCCGATACACCGACCCGGAATGAAACGACTCGGGACTGACGTTCAGCGCCCCCATCACGACCACGGGACGGCCACCCCCGACAGAAACACCGGCAAGGTGGGCAAGCGGCGGGACAGACATACCTCACGATACCATCTCGGTCGAAACCGAAATCTCAGGCGGTCGAGGGACGCAGTCCCCCTCCGAGCTAGGCTGTTGCGGGAGAGAAGGGGCGAGCGCGGAGGATGCGCGCGATCTCTTCGCCGTCGAGCGACTCGCGCTCGAGCAGCGCGCGGGCCAGCGCGTGGAGCTTCTCGATGTTCTCCTCGAGGATCTGGCGGGCCTTCGAGGCGCAGTCCATGACCAGGCGCTTGATCTCGGAGTCGATCTGAAGCGCGGTGTCCTCGCTGTAGTCCTTCGCGCGCGCGACTTCCCGGCCCAGGAAGATGTGCTCCTCGTTCTTGCCGAAGGTGAGCGGACCCAGCTTGTCGGACATGCCCCACTCGCAGACCATCTTGCGGGCCATCTCGGTGGCCTTCTCGAGATCGTCGCCGGCGCCGGTCGTCTGCTGCTTGAGGACGATCTCCTCGGCGGCACGTCCGCCGAGCAGGATCGTGATCCGGCTGACCAGGTATTCTTTCGAGTAGTTGTACTTGTCGTCCATCGGCAGCTGCATGGTGAGACCGAGGGCGCGCCCGCGCGGGATGATCGTCACCTTGTGCAGCGGATCGGCGCCGGGCATGGTGTCGGCGACCAGCGCGTGCCCCGCCTCGTGATAGGCGATGGTCCGCTTCTCCGAATCGCTGATGATCATCGAGCGGCGCTCCACGCCCATCAGCACCTTGTCCTTGGCGTTCTCGAAGTCGAGCATCTCCACGAACTTCTTGCTCTGGCGGGCGGCCAGCAGCGCGGCCTCGTTCACGAGGTTGGCGAGGTCGGCGCCCGAGAAGCCCGGCGTGCCCCGCGCCAGGACCTTCAGCTCGACGTCGGGAGCCAGCGGGATGCGCCGCGCGTGCACGCGCAGGATCTCCTCGCGTCCCTTGACGTCCGGCCGCGCGACCACGACCTGGCGGTCGAAGCGTCCGGGCCGCAGCAGCGCGGGATCGAGCACGTCGGGACGGTTGGTCGCCGCGATCAGGATCACGCCCTCGTTGGTCTCGAACCCGTCCATCTCGACCAGGAGCTGGTTCAGCGTCTGCTCGCGCTCGTCGTGGCCGCCGCCGAGACCGGCCCCGCGGTGTCGGCCGACCGCGTCGATCTCGTCCATGAAGATGATGCAGGGGGCGTGCTTTTTGCCCTGTTCGAAGAGATCACGCACTCGTGAAGCGCCCACGCCCACGAACATCTCCACGAAGTCCGAGCCCGAGATCGAGAAGAACGGCACGTTGGCCTCGCCCGCGATGGCCTTGGCCAGCAAGGTCTTGCCGGTGCCGGGGGGGCCGACCAGCAGCACGCCCTTGGGGATCTTGCCGCCGAGCTTCTGGAACTTCTGGGGATCCTTTAGAAAATCGATGATCTCGCGCAGCTCTTCCTTCGCCTCGTCGACCCCGGCGACATCCTGGAACGTAATCTTGTTTTGCTTCTCGGAAATCAGTCGTGCTCTCGCCTTGCCGAAGCTCAGCGCCTTGGCCCCGCCCCCCTGCATCTGGCGCATGAAGAAGATCCACACGCCGATGAAGAGCAGCATCGGCACCCACTGCACGAAGATCGCCCACCACGGATTCGAGTCGGGCGGCTTCACCGCGATGCGCACGCCACGATCGCGCAGCATCTTGACGAGGTCCGGATAGTCCACGATGTAGGTGCGCTGGGTCTGCGCGCTGTCCTTGAGGTTGTAGGTCACCAGGTTGCCGCGGATGACGACGGATTCGACGCGGCCCTGCTCGACGGCCTTGAGGAACTCCGAGAAGTTCGGCTGTTCCTGGCCGCCCTGCTGAGCTCCCTGGAACACCGTGAACAGCAGGATCACGATGAGGCCGATGACCATCCAGAGGGCGAGGTTCTTATAGACCTGATTCATCGCTGAGCGATTATAGCACCGGGCATGCCATGACGCGCCGTGGCGCGCGAAACCCGGCTGAATTTACGCCATTTCGAGGACGGCGACGTGGCGGAGGTTGCGGTACAGGCCGTCGTGATCGAAGCCGTAGCCGACCACGTACACGTTGGGAATCGTGAAGCCGATGTAGTCGAGGTCGACGTCGACTTCGCGGCGCTCGATCTTGTCGAGGAGCACGCAGACCTTGAGGCTGCGCGGGCGCCGGGCCTCGAGGCTGCGCTTGAGGTACTCCAGCGTGTGCCCGGTGTCGACGATGTCCTCGACCACGAGCACGTCACGGCCGTCGATGGGCAGCGAGAGATCGCTGGTCAGCCGCACCACCCCCGACGACGTGGTCCCCGCGCCGTAGCTCGACAGCCCGATGAAGTCGGTGGTGAGATCGATCGGCACCGCGCGCACCAGGTCGGCCATGAACAGGAACGCGCCCTGGAGGACGCCAACCACGATCGGGTTCAGCTTTTCGTAGTCGCGCGCGAGGGTTTCGCCGAGGGCGGTCACGCGTGACTGCAGCTCGTCCGCGGAGATGAGCACGCGGCCCGGGCGAGGCGGGACTTCAGCGCGTCGTGACATACGTCGCGAGCTGGCGCTCGCTGGCCAAGCGCACGGCGGCATCGCGCGCCGCCTCCCGCGTCGCGAACGAGCCGACCCGCACGCGGTACTGCGTCGCCCCGTCGGCTTCGACCTCGCTCACGTACGCCTGCTGACCGCCGGCGGCCAGTCGAGCGCGGAGCGCGTCGGCCTGGGCGCGCGTCTTGAACGCGCCCACCTGCACCGTGAACGCGCCCTCGGGCGCCGCCGCTTTGATCGTCTCGGCCGGACGCGGCTTGGCCGTTTCCTTCGGCTTCGCCTCCGGCTCTTTCGGTTTCGCTTCGGGCTTCGCGGCGGCGCGAGTGGGAGAAGTCGTCGGAACCGTCAAGGGCGCCGTCAGCTCGCGGTAGAACGTCAGCACCGGTGGCGACTCCGCGATCGTCTTGGCGAGACCCTGGCCCTCGGAGCGCCGGTCGCTCCCCTTCGACGGAGCGGCGGTCGCGTCGGCCGACGTGAACCCGGGGAACCCGTGCGGCCATCGCCGCCCCGCGGCCACGCCGAGCCAGAAGGTGACGCCGAGCACGACCAGGCAGCCGATCCCGAACAGCAACGACGCGAGGCGATTCGACGAGCGCGCCTGGGTCCGGGACACCCGCCGCGGCGGTGCCATCACCCGGTCTCGGGCTCGCGGGTCATGGCCTCGGGCGCGCTCACCCCGAGCAGGCCGAGCCCGGATCTCAAGACGTCGGCCACCGCGGTGCACAGCGCGAGCCGCGCGAACACGAGGTCGCGGTCCGGCTGGATCACGCGATGGGCCTTGTAGTACGGGTGAAAGAGCCCGGCCAGCTCGTTCAGCCAGTAGGCGATCCGGTGAGGCTCGAGTGCCTTCGCCGCCCCCGCCACCAGCGCGGGATATTCGACGAGCTTCTTCACGATCGCCAGCTCTTCGGGCAGCACGAGCGCGGTGAGCGGGACCTCCGACCACGACGGGACCTCGATGCCCTGCTCGGCGAGCTGCCGCCAGATCGACCGCACGCGCGCGTGGGCGTACTGCACGTAGTAGACGGGGTTCTCGGCCGACTGGCGCGTGGCCAGCGCGAGATCGAAATCGAGCGGGCTGTCGTGGCGACGCATCAGGAACGTGAACCGCGCGGCGTCCCGTCCGACTTCCTCGAGCAGCTCTTCCATCAGCACGAACTCGCCGCGGCGCTTGGACATGCGCACGGGCTGACCGTCGCGCAGCAAGTTCACGAGCTGCACGATCAGGATGTCCACCGCGTCGGCGGGATGGCCGAGCGCCTGCATGGCCGCCCGCATGCGCGCCACGTAGCCGTGGTGATCGGGGCCGAGCAGCGTCACCACCGCGTCGGCCTCGGCGAACTTGACGAGATGATAGAAGGCGACGTCGACGGCGAAGTAGGTCAGCTCGCCGTTCGAGCGACGGAGCACGCGGTCCTTGTCGTCGCCGAACCGGGTCGAGCGAAACCACAGCGCGCCGCCTTCGTCGAAGGTCAGGTCCCGATCCCGCGCCTCGAGTTCCTTGACGACCTGGTCGGCCAGCTTGAGGTCACGAACGTCGTGCTGTTCCGAGGACCACCGGTCGAATTCGACGCCGTAGTCGGCGAGGACCCTGCGCTGTCCTTCGACGATCCGGGCGACCGCGTACCGACCGAGCGCCGTCGTCGGATCGGCCTCCGCGAGCGCTTGCTGCGCCGTCCACGTGCGAAGCGCGTCCGGACTCGTGATCCCCTGCTCGCGGACGAACTCGCGGGCCAGGTCGATCAGGTACTCACCCGGATACCCCTTCTCCGGCAGGGCGACGCCCTCGCCGAGCTCCTGGCGCACGCGCGCCTCGAACGAAGCGGCCAGCGCCTCGAACTGGGTCCCGGCGTCGTTGATGTAGTACTCGGTGGTCACGGCCGCGCCCTGCGAGCGCAGGAGCCGCGCCAGCGCGTCGCCGATGGCGGCGGCGCGCGCGTTGACGATCACCAGCGGCCCGGTGGGATTGGCGGAGACGAACTCGAGCCGGAGGCCTCGCCCTCGCTCACCGGAGCCGCGACCGTAGTCGGCCCCGGCCGCGAGGATCTCGCGCAGCGCCTCGGCGCACCAGGCGGGCGAGAGGAAGACGTTCAGGAACCCGGGGCCCGCGATCTCCAGGCGGTCGACTTCGGGCAGCCTCGGAAAGTGGCGGACGATCAGCTCGGCGATCTGCCGGGGAGGCCGCCGCGCGGCGCGCGCCAGCACCATCGCGGTGTTGGTCGCGTAGTCTCCGTGATCGGACTGCCGCGGAACCTCCCACTGACAGTCGGCGGCGTCCGGCAGGCCGGCCGCGGCCAGCGCCGTTCTCACACCTTCCGACAGCCGCTCCGTGAGCTTCATCGCCCTCCATGCTCCGAGACGGAAATCGCCGCTCGTGGCGGCGATGGCGTTCATCATACGACGCGCGTCCGTAGAACGGAAACTTGGGGATGCCGCGTCAAGTGGCGGTGATCATTGGGGCGGACGCTATTTCAGCGCCAGCGTCACCGCCACTATCGCGGGCAGCGCGAGCGCCGCCGCCACCGCGAGCAGGTGGACGGCCCGGGTGATGTCCGCCGATGTCGGCGCGGGGCCGGCGCCGAGCGTGTACGCCTCGGGCTTGGCCAGCGTCACGCCGAGGGCTCCGGCCATCGCCGCCATCGTCCACCCGGCGTTGGGACTGGCGGTGCGCGCGTGGTCGCGTCTCATGGTGGACAGCGCGCGACGGCCGTCGGCGCCGGCGATCCCGGCGGCGGCCGCGATCGACAGGGCGGCCAGTCGGGCGGGCACGAGGTTGAACGCGTCGTCGAGTCGCGCCGCCACGCGACCGAAGTAAAGGAGCGAGCCCTCGCGGTAGCCGATCATGGCGTCGGCGGTGTTGATCACGCGGTAGGCGACGGCGCCCGGCAGCCCGAACACGAGGAAGAACAGGAGCGGAGCGAGGAAAGCGTCGGTCAGGTTCTCGGCCACGGACTCCACGGTCGCGGACGCGACGTCTCCGGCCTCGAGGGTGGCGGTGGGACGGCTCACGAGGTCGCGGCCCACGGCGGCGCGGGCCGCGCCGAGATCGGCGCGAGCGAGATCGTCGCGAACGACGAGCGCGGCGTCCGCGAGTCCGCGCAGCGAGAGCATCGACTTGAGCGCGACCGCTTCGACCAGCACGCCCAGCCATCCGAGCGTGGAGGCGAGCATCACCAGCACCATCGACACCGCGGCCGCCAGCGACGCCACACCCAGAGTGACGAGGCCGCCGGCGAACAGCAGGCGAGACGCTGACCCCGATCCGAGCGTGGAGCGGCCCCAGCCGAGGGCCCGCCCGATCCATGCGACCGGGTGCCAGCGATTGGGCGGTTCGCCGGCCGCCAGATCAACGACGAGGGCGATCAGGACGACGAGAGCCGTCGTGGATCGATCCGCAGCAGCCGCGCCAGCAGCGTGAGGTCGAGCGCGCCCGCGACGACGTCGGCCAGCCGATCGTAACGATTCCCGTCGGCCGGGCGTCCCCACCGAGGATCGGGCGCGAGTCCCTCGAGCGCGGCCAGCTCGACGAGCAGCGCCCGGCGGAGTCCGTCGTTGGCGAAGAGCCCGTGCAGATACGTGCCCAGCACGTTGCCCGCAGCGTTCACGGCGCCGTCCGCCTCGTCCACGCGGACACCGTTGCGCTCGGTGACCGTGAACGGATGATCGCCGCCGCAGCGTTCGGTCCGGCCCATGTGAATCTCGTACGCCGACAGCTCGATCCCTTGGGCCTGGGCGAAGACGCCGGCCTTCGCCGTCGCGCGAGCGCTCACTCGCACGGTCGTCTTGGCCGGCGCGAACGTGGTCACCACCGGCAACAGCCCGAGTCCCCTCACCTCACCCACGACCGACTCGATGCCCAGCGGGTCGCGCAACGTCTCACCGAGCATCTGATAACCGCCGCACACGCCGAGAATCAGCCGCCCCGCCCGGGCCGCCCCGAGGATCGCCTCCGCGAGGCCGGTGGCGCGCAGCCACGCGAGATCGCCGCTCGTGTTCTTGCTGCCGGGAAGCACGATGAGATCGGCCGCGGCCAGCTCGGCGGGGTCGCGCACGAACCGGACGCGGACACGTGGCTCACGGGCGAGCGGCTCGAAGTCGTCGAAGTTGGCGATCCGGGGCATCCGGATCACCGCGACGTCGATGTCGGCCACGACGGGGCCGTGTCGACCGTCCAGGTCCAGCGAGTCCTCGGCGGCGACGGGCACGTCCTCGACGTAGGGAACCACGCCGAGCACCGGCCGGCCGGTACGCTCGGTGAGGAGATCGAGTCCTGAAGTCAACAGTGCGCGATTGCCCCGGAACTTGTTGATCACGAGGGCACGGACGCGCTCGCGGTCTTCGGGGTCGAGCAGGGCCAGCGTGCCGACGAACGCGGCGAAGACTCCCCCGCGGTCGATGTCACCGGCCAGGACCACCGGCGCGTCGGCCAGGCGCGCGATCCGCATGTTCACGATCTCGCCGTCGTTCAGGTTGATCTCGGCCGGACTGCCCGCGCCCTCGATGATCACGACGTCGTGGGCGCGGCGCAGCCGATCGAGGCTGGCCTCGACAACCTTCATGAGCTCGGCGCGCAGCTCCCGGTAGTCGGCGAACGCGAAGCTCCCGCGCGGGACGCCGGCCACCACGACCTGCGAGCGGTCGTCGCCCTCGGGCTTGAGCAGGATCGGGTTCATGTCCACGCTCGGCTCGATCCCCGCCGCCTCCGCCTGGGCCGCCTGAGCCCGCCCAATCTCGAGCCCGTCCGCCGTCACCGCCGCGTTGAGCGCCATGTTCTGCGACTTGAACGGCGCCACCCGAAACCCCGCCCGCGCCAGCACCCGACACAACGCCGCCGTGAGCACGGTCTTGCCCACTCCCGAAGACGTCCCCTGAATCATCAAGCAGCTCGCCCGGCTCATCGGATCTGGAAGACGACCGGCACGCGAATCCTCAGCGGGCGCGCCGGCAAGTCGGGCGGCAGCGGCATGCGCGGCAACGCGCGGATCGTGTCGAGCGCGGCCTCGTCGAGCACCTGGTGGGTCGACGATTCGAGCACCGTGACATCGCTGATCGTGCCGTTGGCGAGGATCAGGATCTCGACGCTGACCGTGCCGGCCAGGCCGCGGCGCCGCGCGCTCGCGGGATAGCGCACGGACTGCTCGATGCGCTGGCGCAGCGCCCTGAGATACGGGCCGTACTCGGCGCCGGCACCGCTCCCCGCTCCACCCGGAGGCACCGACGCCACGCGGGGCCCGGGGGACCCGCTCGCCTGGCCGCGTCCATTCGCACCGTGGTCCGGCCCACGATCGCCGGTGCCCGTTGTCGCACCGCTCGAGCTCCCACCGGCCGTCCCGCCGGTGGGCGTCGTCCCGCTGCCTCCGCTCACCGCTGGACGTCCGCCGCCGCGCGCCGTCGGCTCGCTCGTCACCGGAGCGGGCGAGGTCGACGGTCTCGGCTCGACGACCTCGCGCGACGATGGCGCGGGCGGCGGAGCAGACGGCGCCGGCTCGCGCGGCATCTCCACGATCGCCACCGGCGAACGTGGCGCGGGCACCATCTCAGGCCGCGGCTCCGCGGTCGGCGGCGGCGTCGCCTCGATCGCGGGTGCGGGCGAAGGTGCCGAGGCCGCGGGAGCGCTCGGCGCGGGCGAAGTCGGTCGCGATCGCAAGCGTTTCGATTGACGGCCGCCCGTCGCGGAGGGCACCGATCGATGCTCGGGTGACGGCGTGGCGACCGACGCCGCATCGGGGACGAACGGATCGCGGAGATCGATCACCAGCGCGGGCAGCGGCTCGTCGCGCGGGATCACGACGAGCACGAGCGCGAGCACCGCGGCGTGCAGCGCCAGCGACAGCGCGAACCCGAGCCAGGGCCGTCGGATCACCCGGACTCCCTGATCCAGCGCGCGACGCCGGCGTCCATCGCCGACCTCACCGCGCGGGCGACCAGCCAGCCCAGCTCGCTGACCGGCCCGCCGAAGCGACAGGGCACGCCGCGACCGGTCGCGGCGACCACGACCGCGTCGGTGGACGTGCCGGTGACGAGGCCGCCGTCGGCCGAGCGCACACCGCCCTCGGCCAGCGCCAGGGTCTTGACCTCCGTGGCCGTGATCACGAGGTTGACGAGGGCCGCGTCTTCCGGCCGGCCGTCGACGATCACGATCGTGTTGATGGTCGACGGCCGCCACGCCGCGGCCGCGCTCCGCCCCGCGGTGCTGCGATTGCCCAGGCCCATCGTGACCGCCGTCCAGACCGTGAGCCCCTCCCCGCGCTCGGTGGCCTGCTCGGCGTGCTCCGTCCGCGCCCCGGTCAGGAGCCCGACGAAGGGGCGCGCCAGCGAGCGCCGCGTGACGAAGTCGTCCAGCCGGCGCTCGCTGTCGTCGCACTGAAAGCCACTGATCACGCGGAGGTTGACGATCGAGCGCGCGTCGGCGACGCCGCCGCCGACGATCGCGGAGGACACCGCGCGGAGCGGCTGCTCCGCGCGGACCACCACGGCCTCGGTGTCGATCTCGACGGCGAGTCCGATCACTTGAACGCCGCCCGCAAACCGAATAACGCGTTCAAGCCCAATGCGCGCAACCCGAAGACCTCGTCGTAGCGGTTGTCGGTCACGTTGTCGATGCGGGCGGTGAGATCGAGCCGATCCATCGCGCCCACGCGCCCGAGCAAACGCAGCGTCCCCCCGAAGTCGAGACGGTAATACCCGGGATTGCGCCCTACCGTCTGCGACTCGAACTGTTTGCCGACCACGTGGGCCTGGACGAAGAGGGTCAGGCGCTCGATGGGCGTCGCCGTCACCCCGGCGTTCCACCGGTTCTCGGCGAAGCGGCGGAGCGGCAGGCCGGTGTCGAGGTCCCGGGTGCGCGTCCATGTGTGGTTGGCCCACACCAGCAGCCAGTCGAGCGGCTCCACCTCCACGTAGGTCTCCACACCTTCGGTGACCGCGCGACCGACGTTGAGCGGCGCGGCCAGGAACGTCACCGGGTCGAAGACGATCTGGATCAGATTGGAGAACGTGTTGTGGAAGTACGTCGAGCCGAAGCGGACCCGGTTCTTCCAGAGCTTCTGGTCGAGCCCGGCGTCGTAACTCTCGCTGTGCTCGGGCTGGAGATCGGGGTTGCCGAATCCGGGAAAGAACAGGTCGTTGATGGTGGGCGCGCGGAAGCCCTTGCCCCAGGTCGCCCGCAGCCGGGTGCCGGTCTCCTTGATCACGATCGACGCGCCCGCTCGCGGGGTCAGCTCGTTGCCGAAGACGCTGTTGGACTCGTAGCGGAGTCCCCCGCTCAGGAAGAGACGATCGAAGAAGCTCAGCTGGTCCTCGAAGAACCCGCTGTTGGTCTCGATAGCCTCCCGGAACGTCGCCCGGTTGTATCCCTGCTCGGCGCGATTCTCGTACCCGAGGGTGAGGGTGTTCCACGAGCCCATGCGAAACGACGTGACCACCTCCGCTTCCTGACGGCGGGTGTCGATCTGGGAGATCGTGGTGAACGATCCCGGCGGGGGGACGTTCCGGAAGCCCGAGTTGTTCCACCACTGGCCGTAGCGCACGCGCACGTCCCACCAGTCGAGGATCGGCTGACGGTAGGCGAGGCTGTAGAAGTAGCTCTCGCTCTGCGACTGCGCGTTGGGATCGAAGACCGTCCTCGGTGAGGTCGAGAACACGGGCAGGTCGAGGTTCAGCTTCGTATACCGTCCGGTCAGCGACAGCTCGCCCTTCCACGGGAAATCGTACCCGATGCGCCCGTTGAAGGAGGTGAGGCCGGAGTCGTCGTTGTTGAACTGGCCGCGGGTGTCGTAGCGGCTGCCGGAGAGGTTGTAGTTGAAGCCGCCGAACGAGCCCTGCACGTTGGCCTGCTCGCGGATCGTGCCGTAGCTGCCGCCCTCGACCCACACGGACCCCTGCGGCGGTCCCTGTCCCTTCTTGGTGATGATGTTCACGACGCCGCCGATGGCGTCGGCGCCGTAGAGCGTCGACTGCGGCCCGCGCACGATCTCGACCCGATCGATCCCGTCGAGGGTCAGGTCGGACAGCTCGGTGAGCCCGAGGGTCGGGCTGGAGACCCGCATGCCGTCGACGAGGACCACGACCTGCTGGGCGCCGGCGCCTCGGATCTTGATGCTGGTCGTCTTGCCGAGACTGCCCGAGCGCTGGATCTCCACGCCGGGCACGTGGCGCAGCGCCTCCTCGAGGCCGGAGTAGTGATACGTCCGGACGTCCTCGTCGGTGACGATGCTCACGGCCGCGCCGAGCTGACTCTGGGGCGTCTCGACCTTGGTGGCCGTCACCACCACGGGATCGGTCTGCTTGACCTCCGCGGACGGCTTCGTCTCCGGCTTCGGCTCCGAGGTCGGAGCGCTCTGAGCGAACGTGGCGTTTGGTACCAGCACGGCGATCACCAGCATCACGAGGACCCGTTTCACGGCTACCTCCTCTTTCCACGAAGGGGGTGCGCATCACTGCCCCGGATAGGTCTCCTGACTCGTGGATCCTCACGTCCGCCCAGCCTTCCCGTTCCGATGGAACAGTGGCTTCCTCATCGGGATGGACGACGCTCCCCACTCACAGTGGCGGGACCGTGCCGGCTTCGCCTCGCGGCCTACCGGCTTCCCTGAACCCGGAGCACTCACACGGACGGGTCGGGCCTCACCTCCTCCACGCGATCTGCACGACGGGCCGGCCGGTGAGCGCGTTGCGCTCGACCGCCACCGGGCACCCATAGACCGTCGTGAGCAGCGTCTCCTCCAGCACGGCCTCGGGCGGACCCAGCCGGGCCATCCGCCCGGCGGCGAGCAGCAGCAGCCGGTCGCACAGCGCGCCGGCGAGGTTCAGGTCGTGGGAGACCAGCACGATCGTGGTGCCGCGCTCGCGGTTGACCCGGCGCAGCAGGGCCACGCATTCCACCTGGTAGCGGAGGTCGAGGTGCGCGGTGGGCTCGTCGAGCACGAGCAGCCGCGGCTCCTGGGCGAGCGCGCGCGCCAGCGCCACCCGCTGCCGCTCGCCGCCGGACAGGATGCCCACGCGCGCGTCCGCGAGGTCGAGCACGCCGGTCGCCGCCATCGCCTCCCGCGCGACCGCGAGGTCGTCTGACGTCTCGAAGAACCGGCGCGGCGCGTGGGGATACCGGCCCATCAGCACCAGCTCCCGCACCGTGAACGGCAACCCCTGCGGCATGTCCTGGGGGACCACCGCGACGCGGCGGGCCAGCTCCGCGCGGGTCATCGCGGCCAGGCTCACGCCTTCGATTTCGATCGTTCCGCGCGTGGGCGCGACGACGCGGCTCAGCAGGCGGATCAGCGTGGTCTTGCCGGCGCTGTTGGGGCCGAGCACGCCGAAGACCTCCCCCTTGGTCAGCTCGAAGGACACGTCGCTCAGCGTGAACGGACGGTCGCGCCGCGGCTCCGTCAAGGGATAGCTGAACGCCACGCCGTCGAAGCGCGCGACCGGCACTATAAAACCCCCCGGCGCGTGCGCAGGAGGTAGACGAAGAACGGGGCGCCGAAGAACGAGGTGATGATCCCGACCGACAGCTCCGCGGGGGCCACCGCGTTGCGCGCGATGGTGTCGGCGACCAGCAGGAAGGCTCCGCCCCCGACCATGGCCGTCGGCACCAGCAACCGGTTGTCGGGGCCGAGCAGCAGCCGGAGCATGTGCGGCACGATGAGTCCCACGAAGCCGATGGGCCCCGCGAACGCGACCACGCTCGCGGTGAGGAGGGCGGCGGCCACGAAGACCTGGACCTTCACCCGCTCGGCGTCGATCCCGAGCTGACGCGCGGCCTCCTCGCCCAGGGCCAGCACGTTCAGCTCGCGCGCCTGACTCACGATCGCGGCGAAGCCTGCCGCGGCCAGCGCCGCGAAGACCAGCAGCGAGCGCGCGGGCAGCGGGGCGATGTTGCCGAGCAGCCAGTGGACGACTCCGCCCAGCCGGTCGATGTCGACGAGCGAGATCAGCACGGTGACCGCGGCCCCGAAGAAGATCCCCACGATCACGCCCGCGAGGAGCAGCGTCTGGATGGGGAACGTCCCGTGGACGGAGGCGATCAGGTACACGGCCGCCCCCGCCACCAGCGCGCCCCCGAAGCCGAACGCCGCCACCCGCACGGTGTCGAAGAGCGCGCCGCTGCTTCCGACGAGCTGCCCGACGACCACCCCGAAGGAGGCGCCGGCGGAGACGCCAAGCACCGATGGTTCTGCGAGGGGGTTGCGGGTGAGGGCCTGGAAGCCCACGCCGGCCACCGCGAGGGCGCCGCCGGCCAGCACGGCGGCGGCGATCCGCGGCAGCCGGAGCCCGAGGATCACGATGTTCTCGGTCGAGTCCGCGCCGGCCCCCCCGCCCAGCGTCCGGAGGACCGTGAGCGGCGAGAGCCGGGCGCTGCCCAGGAAGACCGCGACCACGGCCACGGCCAGCAGGATCGCCGCGAGCGTGGCCAGCGCGCCGACGAGCCGGCGCGTCATCGAAACGCCTCGGGATGGATGGCGCGGGCCAGGGTCTCCACGCCATCCACCACGCGCGGCCCGTAGCGATGCGCGAGATTGCCGTCGATGGCGTGCACGCGCTTGTTCTTGACGGCGGGCAGGCTGACCAGGCGCTCCCACTTGTCCTTCGCGATCGGCGGCGCGCCGCTGCCGCTGTGGCTGGCGAGCAGGATCACCTCGGGCGCCCGCGCCACCGCCGCCTCGATACTGAACCGCGGGTAGTCGCCGCGCTCGTTGGCGGTGATGCTGTCTCCGCCGGCGAGGCCGATCAGCTCGGTCAGCAGCGCCCTGCTCGCGGGAACCAGCAACGGCTCGGGCCAGAGCACGTAGAGCACGCGGGGCCGCGGGTACGGGCGCACGGCGTTGGCCACCGCGAACAGCCGGCTCTCGAGTCCGGAGATCAGGGGGCCCAGCGCCGCCTGCCGGCCGGTCAGCTCGGCGAGACGGCGGGTGACGTCGAGCATCTCGGCGATGCGCTGGGCGTGGACCGCGTAGACCGCGATGCCGAGCTGCTCGAGCCGGGTGAAGGTCTCCAGCCGATTGCCGGAGGTCGTCGCGATGACCAGGTCGGGCTTGAGGGTGGCGATGGTCTCCAGGCTCGGCGAGACCATCCCGCCCACGCTCGGCTTGTCTTTCGCCGCCGGCGGGTAATCGCAGAAGTCCGTGCGCCCGACCAGCCGGTCTTCTCCGCCGAGGGCGTAGATCAGCTCGGTCGCGCTCGGCACCAGCGACACGATGCGCCGCGGCGGCCCCGCCAGCTTGACCTCGCGCCCGAGCATGTCCACCACGGTCAGCGCGCCCGCGGGCGCGGCGGTCAGCACCAGGAGCGCGGCCACGAGCAGCACCGCGCACGTCGATCTACCGCAGAGACGCACACACGTCATCATGACTGCGGTTCGAGCGCCGGCTTCGCCGGCGCAATCGAGGCCCCCTCCGATTGCGAGACGCCGGCCGATGTGAACGTGGCCATCTCCCGATAGATCAGGGACGCGGCGCGCGCGAGGTGGATGAAGAGCGCCGCGCCCGTGCCCTCGCCGAGGCGGAGCGAGAGATCGAGGTACGGAACCAGGCCGAGGTGGGCCAGCGCGAGCGCGTGGCCGGGCTCCGCCGAGCGGTGCGACGCGAAGAGCGCGTGACGCGCGTGCGGCGCGAGCGCGGCCGCGATGAGCCCGGCCGCCGTCGAGATGAACCCGTCGAGCACGACGGGAACCCGGCGCGCGGCCCCGGCGAGGACGACGCCGACGAGGCCCGCGATCTCGAAGCCGCCGACCCGCGCGAGCACGTCGAGTCCGTCCGCCGCGTTCGGCCGGTTCACGGCCAGGGCGCGGCGCACGGTCTCGACCTTGCGCCGCCAGCCCTCGTCGTCGATGCCGGTGCCCCGTCCGGTCACCGCCTCCGGCGGCGCGCCGACGATCGCCGCGGTGATGGCGGCGGCGACGGTGGTGTTGCCGATGCCCATCTCGCCGGTCGCGAGCAGATCCGCCCCCGCGTCGATCGCCTCCTCGGCGAGCGCGGCGCCGCGCTCGATCGCGCGCGTGGCCTGCTCCACGGTCATCGCGGGACCGCGCGCGATGTTGGCGGTCCCCGCCGCGATCGGACAGCTCACGAGACCGACGGCGCGGGGCACGGGCCCGATCACGCCGAAGTCCGCCACCACCACGCGGGCCCCGGCCCCGCGCGCGAGCACGTTGATGGCGGCGCCGCCGCGCACGAAGTTCTCCACCATCTGGGCCGTGACCACCTGTGGGTATGCGCTCACGCCCTCCGCGACCACGCCGTGGTCCGCGGCGAACGTGAACACGACGGGCTGGTCCACGCGGGGCGCGCCCCCCGAGATCGTGGCCAGCCGGAGCGCGATCTCCTCCAGCCGTCCGAGGCTGCCCGGCGGCTTGGTGAGGTCGTCGAGGTGGCGCTGGGCCTCGACGGCGGCCTCCGGCGCGGGCGGACGGATGGCCTCACGCAGTCTGTGGAGTGACGTCATGTCCCCTTCCCGCGGTCTTGATCGCCACCGGCAGGCCCGCGACCATGAGCGTGACCTGGTCGCAGGCGGCGGCGAGGCGTTGATTCACGAACCCGAGCAGGTCGCGGAAGCGGACGCCGTCCGCGGTCGGCGGCACCACGCCCTCGCCGACCTCGTTGGAGACCAGCGTGAGGTCGAAGAGTCCGCGCTCGGCGAGCGCGGCCAGCTCGTCGCCGGCGGCGAGGATGGCCCCGTCGGCGTCGCCGCGCAGCAGGAGATTGGCCACCCACACGGTGACGCAGTCGACGACGACCGCGTCGGCCTCGCGCGCGAGGGACGCCAGGCGCGACACCGGCGCGAACGGCTCCTCGATGGTGAGCCAGTGGCGCGGACGCTCGGCGCGATGGCGGACGATCCGCGCCGCCATGTCGGCGTCGCCGGGCTGGGCGGTGGCGACGAACGCCACGCGGGGCCGATCGCGAAGGCCGGCGAGCGCGAAGCGACTCTTGCCGCTGCGCGCGCCACCGAGAATGAAGTGAGACGTTGCCAAGGCGCCCGCGTCCTCCCTCGAAGACCGGTGGATGTCACGCGCCCGGGCGGGTTTCCTGGCTCTCGGATCGTCCTACTCCCCGCACCTTCCCAGCCGCCACGACACGACGGCCAGTGGTCTTTCGCGGGTTTCGTCCCCGATCACAGTGACGGGGTCGCGGCGGCTTCTCACCGCCTTCCCTACACCCGGGTGCACACTCGGAACGGAATTTTTTCCGTTTCCGACGGCGTCACGCGCCTGACGGCGCGTTCCTTCCCTACCCTCCACGAACAGGTTGCGCGGCGAAATCCGCGCGCGAACGCGGCGTTAACGCAACGCCGAGACATTACCACAGGTCGTCATGGGTTGACGTTCTAGTCGTGGCACCGCCGTTGCACACCTCTCCGCGCATGCGTACTCAATGGATCGGCCTAGGAATCGTGGTGAGTCTGGTGGTAGCGATGGCGATGCCGGCGATGGCCGGGGCGCCGACTGATCAGCTGAAGCAGCGCGTGGACGAAGTCATCAAAGTGGTGGACGATCCCGCGCTCGCCAGCAAGCCGGCCGAACGTCACGCGGCCGTGCGCAAGATCGCCGAGGATGTCTTCGACTATCCCGACACCGCGCAGCGCGCCCTCGGCCCGCACTGGAACGCGCGCAGCCCGCAAGAGCGCCAGGAGTTCGTGACGCTGTTCGCCGACCTGCTCGATCGCGCCTACATCGGCAAGATCGATCTCTACCAGGGCGAGAAGGTCCGCTACGCCGGCGACACCGTGGAGGGCGATCAGGCGACCGTCAAGACGCGGATCGTGACCAAGAAGGGCAGCGAGGTGCCCGTCGACTATCGCATGCACCTGAACAACGGCCGCTGGCTCGTGTACGACGTGATCATCGAAGGCGTGAGCCTCATCTCGAACTACCGCACGCAGTTCAACAAGGTCGTGCAGACCGAGTCCTATCCGGCCCTCGTCCAGAAGCTCAAGGCCAAGGAGACCGAGCCCGCGGCGAGCGCCGCACCCAAAGAGCGCCGCACCCAACCCTGACGCTCGTGGTAGATTGGCCGCCTCCCAAAGGAGGCGGCCATGTCTTTCGTCCGATCCGACGTCCTCAAGCTGACGGCGGCCCTCGTGCTCACCCTCGCCCTCGTGCTCCCCGCGGCGCCGCTGGCGCAGCAGGGCGGGAAGGTCGAGGTGCTCTGGCTCGGTCAGGCGACGTTCAAGATCACCTCGCCCGGCGGCAAGGTGATCGTGCTCGACCCGTTCCTCGTCAACAACCCGAAGACGCCGGCGCAGTACAAGAATCTCGACGCGCTCGGCAAGGTCGATCTGATCCTGGTCACCCACGGTCACGGCGATCACGTGGGCGACGTGAAGGACCTGGCCGCGAAGACGCACGCGAAGGTCTACGGGCCGGCCGGGCTCATCGCGACCCTCATCGACCTCGGCTGGATTCCGGGTGAGCAGGGCGTGCGGTTCGGCAAGAGCGGCAAGGTGCAGCCGCTCGGTCCCCAGATCACGATCACCCAGGTGCGCGCCGAGCACTCGTCGGAGGTGACGGTCACCGATCCGGCGACCAAGAAGTCGACCACGCATCCCGGCGGCGAGCCCGCGGGCTTCATCATCGAGCTGGAGAACGGGTTCAAGGTCTACCACATGGGCGACACGGGCCTCTTCGGCGACATGAAGCTGATCGCGGACTACTACAAGCCCGACCTCGTGCTGATGCCGATCGGCGGCCACTTCGTGATGGATCCCAAGGACGCCGCCTACGCCACGAAAGAATGGCTCAAGCCGAAGTTCGTGATCCCCATGCACTACGGCACGTTCCCCGTACTCAAGGGCACGCCCCAGGAGTACATGGCCGCACTCGGCCAGACCTCGACCAAGGTCTTCCCGATCAACCCCGGCGACAAGCTGGAGTTCTGATCGCCCCGGCACTGTCACGGAAAGGATACAAATTGACAGCGTAGGGCCGGCCGCGGACACTACGCGCCGATGGCCGTGGACGACGCCGCTCTCGACCGGCTACGCGAGGATCTGCTCGTCGCGATCCGCGCCGCCCTCCTCGACTCCGAGCACCGCATCCGCGGAGAGATCGTCGACGCGGTGTCGGCGTCGGAGCACCGCGTCCGCGGGGAGATCACCGATGCGATCTCGGCGTCGGAGCACCGCATCCGCGGGGAGATCACCGATGCGGTGTCGGCCTCGGAGCACCGCATCCGCGGGGAGATTACCGACGCGGTCTCGGTGTCGGAGCAGCGCATCCGCGGGGAGATCGCCGACGCGATGTCGGCCTCGGAGTACCGCGTCCGCGAGGAGATCTCGGCGTCGGAGACCCGGCTCGAAACCCGACTCGAAGCTCGACTCGAGGCACGACTCGGCGCCAGGATTGATGCTCCGCGGCGGAAACGCGTCGACACATAGGCGTGGTGGCCGAAGACCTCACCTCGAAGATCGCCCTCGTCGCGGAAGGCGTCATCACGCTCACGGAACGCCTCAGCGCCGAGATGAGCGAAGGATTCGAGGTCCTCGACCGCAGACTTCTGCGGCTCGAGACCCGCCTCCTCTCCAGTCCCGAGCGCAGCTAGCAGTGCGAGGCCCACAAGAAGGTGGGAGCTATAGGCAGAGATGGGACCCGAGAGAGGCGGCGCGAGCCTGACGACGCTCGCAATGTGAGATAACCACCGACAGGAAGGGATCGAGCCATGGCATCAGCCTATCGCAACGCCGGCTTGGCAAAGGGAAGCGCCGCCGACCACGAGCTCGTCAAGGCATTGCAGCGCGATCTTCGCGCGCTGGGCTATCTCCGGCAGGGCATCGACGGTGATTTCGGGGCGGGCACCCATCTGGCGGTGTGTCGGTTGCAGCACGACCTGCTGCACAACGACGGATCATCGACGTCGGGCGACGGCAACGCCCCGTGCGCCGTGCGGGATTTCAACGCGGGTCGCGTGACCTCGACCGACGGCGTCGTTGCTGCGGGCTTGGCCGACTGTATCGCCGATCTCTTGGCGGCCGACAGCTACCCCAAGCTGCCCAGCGCCGCCGATCCCCGTGCGGCCAACGCGGCCGCGGTCGGGCAGATCGCCAACGCGCCCAGCACGGTCGCACCAACTCCGTTCATGCTCGCCATGTTCCGCCAGGAGAGCAATCTGCAGCACTACCGCGTCCCCGCCGGCGCGAACTCGGACAATTTCGTCACCCTCGGCCTGGACACGAAGTTCGAGGACCAACAGAACCGCGTGACGTCGCGCGGCTATGGCCTGGGCCAATTCACGATCTTCCATCACCCGCCCCGCCCGGCCGAGGTCAGCGACTTCATCGTCGATCCCGTGCGAAATGTGGCCAAGGCGCACCGCGAATTCCGCGAGAAGTTCGACAGGTTCGTCGCCAGCCCGCTGCCCGTCGGAGCCGAGGACCGCCACGCCGAGCATCCAGGTGAGCCCTTACGGACGTGCAAATTCCCGCCAGGCGATCCCCGTTTCCTGCGCGATTGCCGCACCTGCGCCGCCGAGGCGCCCAAACTGATCATCCGGGCCGACACCCCCGTGATGACCGGGTCTGCCACGAAATACGGCGACCAGACGCTGTACAACGAATACCCGCTCACCGGCGTGCCCGACCGCGCGGCCCTTCCATGCGACTGGCCCTATGCCGCGCGGCGCTACAACGGCAGCGGCCCGCTATCCTATAATTACCAGTCCCGCATCCTGCGCAATCTGGTGACCTGAGCGTCGCGGCCGCTAGCGCCTGTCCTTTTCGGCGTAGCTGACGGCCAGGCCGACGCCGGCGTCGGACTGGATGCCGAAGGGTGGGTTTGCCCGGCCCGCTTTCGGCACCGCCCCGTGAAACGCTCAGCTGACGCGGTTTTCTACGCATTCCCCGTCACGTAGCGCGTGTCGGTTACTGCAACGTGAGTGAGCGCGAATGAGCAGAAGTAGACGGGTTTTCGTTGTGGCGTACGGGCGAAATACGGGCCGGCACTGGCCCCGTGCTGAGCGGCTCTTATTTCGCGAAATTTGTTGGGGGGGGCTTGAGCACTCGATGCGTTCTACCGGCCCGTCGCGGTCGCGGCAACGGGGCCGTGGCAATTCAGGGAAACCGCTGTTCGATAACCGATCGCAGGTTGTATACGGCGATGTTGACGATTGAGCGGAAGCGCTCGGGATTCGTGCCCCACCGTTGCCACTTGCGGGGGCTCAGCCAGATTTCCAGATAACTGCACGCCTTACCGACCTTTTCCCGGAAGTACGGGTCCGCTGAGGCAATGCGAAATGCGAACTCGATTTGCTTAAAAGCCTGTTCCGCGACTCGTCTGAGATGCCGCCCGGCCCCGCCGGCAAAAAGGACTCCAACTCGCTATACGGCGCCAATGCTTCGTCTCGCGTCATTTCCCAGACCCTCCGACAACCAACTGGCGTGGGAGCGGGCGTCGCGACTCTACAGCGGCCGTCGAAAGGTTGTCAATTCGGTTTGCCCGGGCGGCGCCGAGGGTCCCGCGGTCGCGTCCCCCACGATCGAGCGCGCCGCTGACGGCGGGTCAGAAGCCAAATGCCAACGACGACGACCAGCGTGACGATGACCAGCGGCTGGCTGAGAACGCCAAGGACGCCGTTCACTATGCCGCGCGCGATGACTTCGCCGAAGTCCGGTTTCATGGGCGGGGCGTTGGCGCGACTCTACTTCCGGCGCCCAAAGGTTGTCAATCAGCCCCCGTCTGCCCCTGGCGATTGACGACTGAGGCCTGCTGAATCTTGGTGTTGCTGATCCCCTCTCCGTTGACTCCGACGGGCGCCGGCCCTGGCCAGGCCGCCGGCCAGATCACAGCGGGGTTTCATCGGCCCGCTGCGATTATCCCGCTTCCGAGCTGGGATGCGGCGGAGATCCTCACGCGGGCGAGCGCGGCGGCGCCGGGTTGCATGCTTAACCAGGGAAAAGTTCGCTCGCGCGGTGTCCCATTCTTTTTCAAGCGGAAGTACTCTGTCGAAGCCCGGCGCGCCGTCACGCGCGATGGTCATGAATATTTCGGCATTGATCAACTCGACAACTTGGCCATCAGACCAGGGACCCGGACCCATCACACGCGCTCGCCTTTCGCCCGGCACTGCGCACACACGACGTCCGGCGCGTAGTCTTCCGGGCCGCCGTTGACGTTGCGGATGTACTCCTGCCACTCTTCCAGCGTCGCGACGCGGCCGAAGTAGCACTCGGCATGCAGGCGCGTATCGCAGATGCTGGCCCGGATGGCGAGCGATACGGGCGAAATACGGGTCACCGGCCGCCCCGCGGTCTCCGAGTCGAGGTAGCTCCTAGCTGATTTTCTCAGTCTTTTTGCTTTCGTAGCTGACGGCGAGGCCGGCGCCGGCGTCGGACTGGATGCCGAAGGGCGGGATCGGGTAGCGGAGGCCGTTCTTGTCGAGGGCCGCGAGGCCCTCGACAACCTTCGGGAGATAGCGCGGCGGGATCGCCATCAGCAATTCGTCGTCGGCCACGCCGCCGTAGCGGCGCTCGGCGTAGCACGGGATCGTGAGCGCGGGCTCGCCGGTCTTGAGCGCCTTGCCCCAGGAGTCGGCGCACGCGGACTCCCCCACCGAGGTGAACGAGAGCTTGCGGTAGCCCGTCCACTGCAGCCCGTTGATGAACAGGATCATCTGCCCGGGCGTTCCGTAGATCAGACAGATGTCCGGCGGGTTCAGGCGGCCGGACGTCAGCGGCGCGACCGCCATCGCGCGGTACCGGCCGTGGGGCACACAGTCCATCGCGTGCTGGTGCAGACTCGCGTCCGCTTGGGTGGCGAACCACACGCCGGCCATGCGCTTGCCCGACAGCCACTCGTCGTCCTGGGGGTGAAGTCCGATCACCGCGCCGCACTGGGCGCCGACGAGATCGGCCATCGTGATGCCGACCGTCCAGCCGAGCTGGCGGGCCTGCGCCACGATCTGGTCGGTCGTGTGCCTGGCCTTCGGCCGGCGGATCTTCGGGATCGCTTCCATCTCCTCCACGGTCTCGAAGAGCTTCATACCGATCGGGATCGAGCGCAGCCGCAGATAGCGGTTCAGCCCGTCGACGATCGCGGTCCAGTCGTAGGTCTCGGTGCTCATGGGGTCTCCCTTTCTTCCATCAGGCGATCCAGGTCGCGGCGCTCGCGCTTGGTCGGCCGGCCGGTGCCGGGCTCGCGATACGGCGGGGTGCCCTGGCGTAGACGCGGAGGCTCGGGCGGTGTGAGGTCTTCGTAGAGCGCGCGCGCCGTCGTGGCCGGCCCGCGTCGATCGTCGAGCGACACCACCTTGACGATGCGACGGCGGCCCTGGGGCAGCGTGACCTTCACCAGGTCTCCCGAACGCACGAGGCGCGCGGGCTTGGCCGCCTCCTCATTGACGTCCACCTTGCCACCGGCGCAGGCGCCGGTGGCGAGACTGCGCGTCTTGAAGAAGCGCGCGGCCCACAGCCACTTGTCGATCCTCAGCGCGGCCGCCGTCGGGTCCATCGCACCGGTATGATAGCGGCGCCCTCGCGGCCGGTCCATGAAACCCCGGAGGGCGCCTTGTCGTAGACTGAGGGCCGATGCGCAAGATCTTCCTCCTGCCGGTGTCGCTGGTGCTCGCCGCGGTCGCGGCGTGGGCGGCCGACTCGATCGTGGTCGCGGACTGGAGTCAGTATCCCCTCGGGACCAGGGGTATCCCCGAGGGGTGGAAGGGCGGCGACTGGGGAAGCCCCAAGTACGATTTCGCGATCGCCGAGGTGGACGGTCAGCGGGTCCTGCACCTCAAGAGCGAGGGCGACAGCTCGACGATCGGCCGCGACATCAAGGGCAAGGTGAACCTCAAGCAGACGCCCGTTCTCGAGTGGCGCTGGAAGGTCACCAAACTGCCGCGGGGCGCCGACGCGCGCAAGAGCGCGACCGACGACGAGGCCGGCCAGATCTACGTGACGTGGCCGCGCTTCCCCGAAGCCGTGCGCTCGCGGATCATCGGCTACATCTGGGACACCACGGCGCCGGTGGGCTCGATCTTCAAGAGCGACAAGACGGGAACCGTGACCTACGTCGTGGTCGAGTCGGGCTCGGCCAAGCTCGGCCAGTGGATCACGGAGCACCGTAACGTGGTCGAGGACTTCAAGAAGATCCACGGCGCCGAGCCCGAGAACCCCGGCGCCGTCTCGATCTCGATCGATTCCGACGACACCCGCTCGAGCGCGGAGGCGTTCGTGGGCCCCGTGCTCTTCCGCCGGCCCTGACCTCCGCGCCGTCAGGCGCACTGGGCAGACCTCACAGCGCACTGGGCACTCGCGATCCGCGGGCGCGCGTGCGCACCTCGCGAACCCTCTGAAAATCGGCGCGCTGACGCGCCGGCGCGCTTGGCACCGCATTCGCCCCTGGTCCGGGCATGCGTCGCCGCCTCGCGTTGTCGAGCCTCCTCATCCTCTCGCTCGTGGCGCAGCCGTGGCTGGCCACGGGTCAGTCGCCCGCGATCCAGTACGCCTATGACGAGCTGGGGCGGCTGGTCGCCGTGGTGGACCACCAAGGCAACGCGGCGATCTACGCCTATGACTCCGTGGGAAACATCCTCTCGATCCAGCGGTTCGATGCCGCGACGTTGTCCGGTGTCGCGATCACCGCCCTGGTACCGGACAAGGGCAAGGCGGGCACCGTGGTGTCGATCCTCGGCAAGGGGTTCGGAGGCGCCGGCCAGAACGGGGTCGCATTCAATGGAGTGGCCGCGTCCGTCGCGCAGTCCTCGGCCAATCGCCTCGTCGCCTCCGTGCCCGCGGGCGCCACCACGGGGCCGATCACGGTCACCGCCCCGCTCGGCTCCGCCACCTCCCCGCGGCCGTTCCGGATCGTCGGCGCGCTCGCCGTCACGCCCCTCACCGCGACGCTCGGCACCGGCGCGACGCAGCCGTTCGTGGCGAGAGAGGACGGCGTCGATACGAGCAACGTGCTCTGGTCGGTGGACGGCGTCGTCGGCGGTGACGCGGGCGTCGGGACCATCTCGGCGCAGGGCCTCTACGTCGCTCCCACCGTCATCTCATCGCTCCGGACGGTCGGGATCACCGCGACCAATCGTGACGATGCCTCCGTAGCGGCGAGCGCGATCGTGACGCTGCGGCCGCCGGCCCCGGCGTTCCTCGCCGCGGCTCCCCTCGGCGTCCAGGTCGCCGAGCCCGGACTCCGTACGCTCGTGTCTTCCGCGGTGGGTATTCAGCGAGCGCCCGATGCCGACGGGACGACCATCGTCGCCGCTGCCATCGGCGTCGGCCCCGCCGATCGCGAGGCCTTCGCGGCAGCCGCACCGGTCTCGGTGAACCGAGAGCCGCTCATCACGGCGGTCTCGCCGTCCGCCGCGGCGCGCGGCTCGACGAACCTCACGCTGACCGTGACGGGGTCCGGTCTCGCCGGAGCCGCCGGTCTCGAGTTCCTCCTGAACAACACCGTGGACGCCGCGGTCACCGTCGCGAACACGACCGTCGCGCCCGACGGCACCCAGATCACGGCGCAGATCGCCATCGCGGCCGGCGCCGTGGTGGGTCCGCGCGTCGTGCGGGCGAGCGGGCCGGCCGGCTCGACGACCTCGGTGGGCGCCGGCGGCAACGTCTTCACCGTCCAGTGACGGCGCGCGAAAGGAGAGACCTATGATTCGTTTGATCGCCATCGCGACAATCGGACTCGTGGCCGCCGTGGGCGGGACGTCGCCCGCGCGGGCCCAGACGTTCAGCAGCGGCAGCACCGGGGCCGACGGCGCGTTCAATCCCCCGACCGGTACCACCACGCTCGCGCCGCCGGCCAGCGGGGTCTTCAACTTCACGACCGTCAACATCCCGGCCGGCGCCACCGTGAGGATCACGCGTAACGCCACCAACACACCGGTGACGCTGCTGGCGAGCGGAAACGTGACCATCGCCGGCATCGTCGACATCCGCGCTGCCGACGGCGCCGCGTCGAAGGTCAACGCCACCGGCATCGGCACCAACGGCGGCGCCGGAGGTCCGGGTGGCTTCGACGGGGGCAGCGGCGCGGCGGCGGTGGTGTCGACGGCCGCCGGGACCGGCCTCGGCCCGGGCGGCGGGATCGGGTCTTCCGCCTCGAGCGGGGGCGGAGGCGGTGGTGGCTATCTCTCCGTCGGCGGCGCCGGAAAGGGAACCGGCGCGGGTGTCGGCGGCGTGCTCTACGGCACCGCGTCGCTGCTGCCACTCGTCGGCGGGTCGGGAGGCGGTGGCGGCGGGGCCGCAGTTCCCAACACCGGCGGCGGAGGAGGCGGCGGAGGAGGAGCGATCGTCATCGCCTCCTCCGGCACGATCACGCTCACCGGACAGATTCAGGCTCAGGGCGGCGCGGGCGGAGGGATCACCGGGGCCGGGGTTGCGCCCGGCGGTGGCGGCAGCGGCGGCTCGGTCCGCCTGATCGCCACGTCGATCACGGGCACGAACGGCACCATCAATATCGCGGGCGGTGCCTCGGGCGCGCCGTCGACACCCATCGAGGGCGGAGCCGGCAGTCCGGGCCGGGTGCGCGTCGAAGCGTTCACGAACACGCTGTCCGTGAATCTGGGCACCAGCAGCGTCGGCGTGCTGTCCTCGGGTGCTCCGGCGTCGGTGACGCTGCCGAATGCGCCCAGCCTGCGGATCACCTCGGTCGGCGGCGTCACGGCCCCCGCCGCGCCGGCCGGTTCGTTCACGGTCGCCGACGTGGTGCTTCCCGCGACCATCACGAATCCGGTCACGATCAGCCTCGCGGCCACGAACATCCCGCCGGGCACGACCGTCGCGGTGACGGTCAGGGGCTTCTACGGTGAGGCGACCTCGACCGTGAGCACGCCGCTGACCGGAACGCTCGCCTCGTCGACGGCCAGCGCGAGCGTGACGATTCCCACGAACGAGCCGAGCATCGTCGGCGCCTCCGCGAGCTTCCTGCTGTCGGCGGCAGCCGGCGACACGCCGCGGTACGCCGACGCAGTGTCTCTCAGCGCCACGCGATGATCCGGCCGCCGCACCTCGCCTGGAACGCGGCCAAGGTCGTCTTGCGCTGGAGCGCGCCGGTTCTCGGTGTCGCGCTCCTCGCGCTGTTCGTCAGACCGGACTCCGCGTCGATGCAGCCGGGGCCGACGCGCTACGTGAATCGCGTCGATCCCACGTGCGGCGGTCACGCCCCCTGCTACACGACGATTCAATCCGCCGTCAACGCGGCGTTGCCGGGCGAGACGATCGTGATCCAGGCCGGCACGTATCGGGAACAGGTGACCATCCAGGGCAAGAACAACGTGGCCGCGGCGAGCGAAGTCGACCGCATCGTCATCACGTCGGACCCCTTGGCGCCGCCGGGCGGCGTGGTGATCACGGGTACGACGTCGGGGTGCACGAACGGGCACGCGATCCGCCTGCAGCAATCGAAGTACGTCACGCTGCGCGGGCTCACCATCACGGGCGCCGGCGGCCAGGCCATCGCGCTGCTCGGCGGAAACAACCAGAGCCAGGCGATTCACGTCGAGCGCAACCGGATCTTCGGCAACGGGGGCAACGAGTGCAACGGCGGCATCACCGTCAACCGGGGCAACCCCGGCACCCTGATCGTCAACAATCTCATCTACAACAACGGCCGCAACGGGATCGCGTTCCTGGACGCGGACGGGGGCCCGCACTATCTCGTGCAGAACACCATTCACGGCAACGCGTGGAGCGGGGTGAGCGTGGCGCGCAGCCACGAAATCTTCCTCGTCAACAACGCGATCACCGGCAACGGGGTGGCGACGGGCTCGACGGGCGGGCGGTTCGGCGTCTCGCGCGAAGCCTCGACGTCGCCGCAACCCGCGGGCATTCACCTGCTGAATAACCTGATCTGCGGCAATCGGTTGGGCGAAATCGACGGCCCCGCGCTCGACGGCACGGACACCGGGAACCTCACCCCCTCAGGCAGCGAAGGTCCCGGGATCGGCGCGAGCGCGGGTTGCCAAACCACGGCAAACGTCTACGCGCACGTCGTCGGCACCGACGGCCTGGCGGGGAACGCCGACGACGACTTCACGCCGGCCTCGACGTCGCCCGTGATCGATCGTGGACTGGATCCGCGCACGCAGGGCTTCGATCCGACGCTCGATCCGCTCTTCACGGCCGACTTCGTCATCGCGGGCACCCGACCGCGGCCAGGGACCGCGAGCGGACCCACCCGGTTCGATATCGGCGCGATCGAGGCCGCCGTGCCCGACAGCCAGGGCCCGACGGTGACGATCCTCCAGCCGGCGGCGGGCGCGGTCGTGCGGCAGAGCGTGACGGTGGCCGCCGAGGCCACCGATAGCCTCAGCGGAGTGGCCAGCCTTGCGCTGGTCGTCGACGGCCAACCGCTGGCCGCGACGCTGACTCCGACGCCGCCGGGCTCGCTGGTCGCGGCGGGAGCGACGTGGAACACCACGACGGTGATCGACGGGGCTCATACGCTGTCGGCCGTCGCGGCGGATCGGGCCGGCAACGGCGGCACCGCGACCCGCGTGGTGACGGTGGACAACACGGCGCCCGACACGCAGATCACGATCGGGCCGAGCGGGGAGATCGCGGACACGAGCGCGACGTTCACGTTCACGGGAACCGACAATCTGACCCCGACCTCGAGCCTGCTCTTCGCCTGGCGGCTGGACGGATCCGCCTTCGGCCCGTTCTCGTCAGCCGCGAGCGCCGTGGTGAGCGCGCTCGGCGAAGGCAGCCATACTTTCGAAGCGAAGGCCCGCGATCTCGCCGGCAACGAAGACCCGACGCCGGCGAGGCAGACGTTCACGGTCAGCGTGAGGCCGAGGATCACGAGCGTGAGCCCGGCCACCGGGCCACGCGGCACGCTCGTGACCGTCACCGGGAGCGGATTCCTGGCGGGCGCGACTCAGGTCACCTTCGACGGCGTGGCGGCGATCGTGCGATCCGTCACGCCGACCACGCTCACGACGACCGTACCGATCGAGGCGACGACCGGTCCCCTCACGGTCACGACGGCCCTGGGCACCGCGACGAGCCCGCAGCCCTTCACCGTGACGGTCACTGAGGGCTTCGCGGTGCAAGCCGTGCCGGCCGCGGCGCAGCTTCTCCAGGGAACGTCGACCACGTTGACGGTCTCGCTGTCGAACGACGGCGACGCGCCGTTCACGGGGCTCGCGACCCTCGCGGTGACCGGACTGCCCGTCGGGGTGACGGCACGGTTCTCGCCGGCCGCGACGACCAGCGGCGGCCAGCCGCGCACGCTGACGCTGACCGCGGCGCCCTCCGCGGCCATCGGTCTCGCCCCGCTGACGATCGCCGCCGCGGCCGCGATCGACGGGGCGCCCGTGACCAGGACGGCCGGCATCACGCTGACCGTCGCGGCCGGTGGCCGCACCGCCGCGCTCGGCCAGATCACGTTCGTGGACGGCACGCCGATCGCGGGGGTCCGCCTGACGCTGGGCGGCGTGGCCACGGCGAGCGACGCGGGCGGGAACTTTCGGTTCCTCGACGTCCCGCCCGGAACCCAGATGCTCGGGATCGACGCCAACGCCGCTCAATCCGGCCTGCCGATCTACGCGGTCGACGTCACCCTGACCGCCGGCCAGGCCACGCAGCTCGCCCCGTTCCGCATCACCCCGCCGCCCCCGCCCGAGCGCTTCGTGCCGATCGCCAACGCCGGCGCGGATCAGGTGATCAGCGACGCCCGCTACCCCGGCGTTTCGATCACGCTGCCCGCCGGCGTGACGATCACGGGCTGGGACGGCACAGTCAAGACTCGCGTTGCCATCGAGCGGCTATCCCCGGACGCGCTGCCCGTGCCTCCACCACCTGGCGCGACCCGTTCCCTCTACCAGCTCTTCTTTGGCACTCCCATGGGCGGTCTTCCGTCGGCGCCGCTACCACTCACGCTGCCCAACGACCAGGAACTCGAGCCCGGCGAGAAGGCCGAGATCTGGTACTACGATGCCGCGCCTTTACCGGGCGTTCCCTCGGGTTGGCGACTCGCCGGCCTCGGCACCGTCAGCGCCGACGGCAGCCGGGTCGTCTCCGATCCCGGCGTCGGCATCTCTCGCTTCTGTGGCGTCTGCGGCACGGCCTGCATCATCAGGAACGTCGACAAGCAGGCCAATGTGAATCCGCGCGGTCCCAAAGCGGGTGAGCCTGTGGATCTCGGCACCGGGCTCATGGTGGTCGACAAGACCGATCTCATGGTGCCCGGGCGATTGCCAGCTCTCCTGCGGCGCAGCTACAACGCGGAGGATCCTTTCGGTCGCATCGCTGGCTTCGAGCTGGCCACGGGCCCGGGCTGGACGCTCAGCATCGACGTCGTCCTCCTCCAGGAGTCGCCGGCGCTCCGCCGTCTCATCCTGCCCGGCAACGCGCGCTTCACCTTCGCGCTCCAGCCGGACGGCACCTTCAATAACTCGACGTTCCCGGACTTTGCCGGCGCCGTGTTGACGAGCCAGTCAGACGGACACACCCTGCGATTCAAGGACGGCACCACCTGGCGATTCGCGACCGGTTATGTTCCGCGTGTGGGGCTACCGATCCCGATTCTCGGTCTCAACCTGCTCGTGGCCCAGAACGACCGAAATGGCAACATCCTGTCGATCACTCGCGACCAGTTCGGCGCCCCCGTTCGGTCGACAGGGCCTGCCGGGCGGGCGCTATCGTTCACCGTCGACGCCGTCGCGATCGGCGTCACGCGTCTGCTGAGTGCCACCGACCCGATCGGCCGGACGGTTCGCTATGGCTACTCCACGACTGCCCCGTTCCGTCTGGAAACCGTGACGGACCCGATTGGAGGTGTCACGCGCTACACCTACAACGCAGCCGGCGGGATAGCGAGCATCACGGACCCCCGCGACGTCACCTTCCTCACCAACGAGTATGACGGTCACGGCCGCGTGGTCCGCCAGACTCAGGCCGATGGCGGGGTATGGACGTTCGGATACACTGGGCCTTTCGGAGCTCACACGACGGCCAACGTTACCGATCCGCGCGGTCATGTGACGATCCACCGTATCGACAACGCCGGCTTCGAGACTGAGACGATCGACGCACTCGGCCAGCTCACCCGTCACGAGCGCGACGCGGCCGGCCGCGTCACCGCGACGACCGACGCGCTCGGCCGCATCACCCGCTTCGCCTACGACGCCGCCGGCAATCTCACTCGCACGACCGACGCGTCGGGGAACGTGACAACGTACACATATGATTCGACGTTCAACCGGGTGACGTCGATCACCGACCCGCTGGGCCGCGTCACTCGGCTCGAATACGACGCCACCGGGAACCTCACGGCGACCGTCGATCCGCTCGGCCAGCGCACCACGTTCGCGTACGACGGTGCGGGACAGCCGATCGCGACCACCGACCCCCTTGGCAACGTGACGCGGTTCGAATACGACCCGGCGGGTAACCTGACGGCCACCGTCGACCCATTGGGCCAGCGCACGATCCGCGAATACGACACCGCCTCCCGCCTGGCTCGCCAGCTCGACGCGCTGGGGCACGCCACCACGATCGGCTACGACGCGCACAACCGCATCGAGACGGTGGTCGACCCGCTCGGCGGACTCACCCGCTTCGGGCACGATCCCAACGGCAACCTGCTCACCATCACCGATGCGCGGGGCAGCGTGACCACGCACGCGTACGACGCGATGGACCGCCTGACGACGCGAACGGATCCGGTGGGCGCGACCGAGTCCTTCGGCTACAACACGATGGGCAACCTCATCCGCCACGTCGATCGCAAGGGGCAGGCCGCGACGTTCGCCTACGACCCGCTCAACCGCCGGACCCGAAGCAGCTACGCGGATGCGACCGTCGACCTCGCGTACGACGGCGCCGGCCGCCTCGTCCGGGCCAGCGACTCCTCGGTCGGCGCGATTCTGAACCAGTACGACGCCCTCGACCGTCTCGTTGGCCAGACCACCAGCCTGGGCGTGATAACTTATCAATATGATGCGAGTGGACGTCGGACCACGATGACCGCTCCGGCACAGTCGCCGGTCACCTACACGTACGACGCCGCCTCGCGCGTGACGTCCATCGCCCAGGCCGGCCAGCTCGCCCAGTTCGAATACGACACGGCCGGCCGCCGCACGCGCCTCACCCTGCCGAACGAGGTCTCCACGGAGTACCAGTACGACCCCGCCTCCCGTGTCGCCGCCCTGACGTATCGTGCCCCCTCCGGCCCCCTCGGCGATCTCACCTACCAATACGACCCGACCGGCAACCGTCTCAGCATCGGCGGCTCCTTCGCCCGTACCCTCCTCCCAGCCACGGTCGCCGCCGCCACCCACGACCCGGCCAACCGCCAGCTCACCTTCGGCCCCCACACCATGACCTACGACGCCAACGGCAATTTGTTGACCGACGGCACCAACACCTACACCTGGGACGCCCGCAACCGCCTCTCCGCGCTGTCTGGTTCGAGCCGAACAGCAGCGTTCGGCTACGACGCGCTGGACCGCCGCGCGCGAAAGACAATCGCCGGCACCGAGACGGGGTACAACCTTGACAGCTTGAACCCGGTTCAAGTCGTGTCGAGCACCGGCCGCGTGACCAACCTCCTCACTGGTTTGGGAATTGACGAGTTCCTAGTCGCTCAGGAAGCCACGGACCGGCGCAACCTCCTCACCGACGCCCTCGGCTCGACCATTGCGGAAGTCGACGCCGCCGGCGCGGTTCTCGCCGAGTACACCTATGAGCCGTTCGGCCAGGTCCTCGCGACAGGCGCGACCCCACACGCCTTCCAGTACACAGCGCGCGAGAACGACGGCACGGGGCTCTACTACTACCGGGCGCGGTACTACTCTCCGACAATGCAACGCTTCGTTGGCGAGGATCCGCTACCCCCACAGTTCCGTGCGCGCAGGGAACTGAACGCCTACGCATATGTCGCCAACAATCCCCTTTTATTCACCGACCCCTTTGGGCTGCTCACGCTACCGGGGACCGGGTACTGTGGTCCCGGTGGAAGCGGGCCAGTGATGGGCCAAGTTGACGCGTGCTGCCACGATCACGACAACTGCTACGGCGCCCTCGGTATCACCGCCGTGATGAACGTGTTCGGTCCACCGAGGTCGGTGTGGACGTGCAGGGATCGCTGTGACGAGGAGCTGTGCCGGTGTCTAGCGAACACGAATCCACAGAGTGGAGATGAACGGCTAGCCCGCTCCTTGGTACGGTGGCAATTCGGCTGCTCCGCCAACGGCCAGTTGAAACGCATCTCAACCCTGGGCACCGGTTCATGAGCCAGTCGTCGGACGGGCGTGAAACACAGGATGGTCGCGTCCGGCTCAGTGCCGAGTTCGCTTGTCTGCTCGTCGGCGGGGCGCTTCTGGGCATCTGGCATGCGCAACTGGGCACCAAGGCTGTATTCACCTTTCGGAACGATGAGCCGTACAGCTCCTGGATCGGCATCCTCTTCGGTCCACTTTCGACGCTGCCAGCGGTCGCCCTGGCGCTGGTCAGTCGGCGGTGGAGCGCCGCGTGGCTGGTGGCGGGGGGTCTCGTCTCGCTGGGCGTTCTTGTGGTGACGGAGGTCGGGAAAGGGAATCCAGCCGGGGAAGCCGCAGAGTTTCTTCTGCACTTCCTGTTCATGGTCGCCGGCCCGATGATTGCCCTGGGCTTGGGATTGGTCTGGGTCCACCGTCGGCTGGCACGCCTGGGTCCACCCACGATTTCCGCGGCGCGGACTCGCCACACCAAGTTCTTAGCGCTGGTGCTCGGCGGCTATTTCCTTCTTTCGCTCGGCGCGCTGTTCGTCGCCGACTTTCGCTTCTTCAAGACCGCGATCGACACCACATGGGGCTTGTGGGTGATCTCGCTTCTCCTCGGACCGCTCATGATGCTGGCCATGGGGCGGTTCATAGGGATGCCTATCTATCTTGCCGAGTCGGTCGTGGTGCTCGGACTCTTGTGGCTGGCGATTACTGCGGCGAAGCGGCGCAGAGCGGCCCTGTTGGGCGCGCTCGCCGCCTGGGTCGTCTCGGGACTCTTTTTCTTAGCCATCGTGTTCGGGTGGAGCTGATCACGTGCCTGCGCAATACGGGCCGACGGTGATGATGGCCGCCCGCAGACATGCCGATACCGTCACAACCCCGGCCCCTCGTTGAGGCGGAGGAGGCGCCAGCGGGTGGTGGTGCGCTCCAGCACGGTGAGGGCGGCGTAGTCCTGGCCGAATGCGGTCAGGTGTGTGAACGGCAGGCCGAGGGCGCGGCAGAGGATGGCGCGGTTGGGGCCGGCGTGGGCGACGACGGCCACCGCCTGACCCGAGTGCTCGGACGCGATGGCTTCGAACGCCGGCCACGCTCGCGCGACCAGGCGCGCGACGTCCTCGCCCTCGGGAAACGGATACTCGCCGACGCGGGCGATCCAGTCGCGGAACGCGGCGGGCTCCCGCGCCTCCAGCTCGGCCGCGGTGAGCCCCTCCCACCGGCCCATGTCCATCTCCCGGAGCGCGGGGAGCGTCTTCGGGGTGAGCCCGTGGGGCGCGCCGATGATCCGGGCGCTCCGGACGGCGCGCGTGAGATCGCTGGAGAAGATCGCGGACAGCTTCGCAGCGCCCAGCCGACGTGCCTGCCGCTCGCACTGCGCCTCGCCGCGCGGGGAGAGCGGGACGTCGAGGTGACCCACGAACCGTCGCCGTTCGGCGAGCGCGATCTCGCCGTGGCGGAGGAGATAGATCAGCGTGGCGCGCGGGTCCACGGCGCCGCGGTCAGGCGGAAGAGATGGATCAGCGTGGGGCGCCACTCCACGCCACCACGGTCAAGAGGACGATCAGCTCGGCGGTCTCGATGACCGCTCCCAGCACGTCGCCGGTGACGCCGCCGAGCAGGCGCGTGTAGAAGCGGGCGAGGCCGACACTGGCCGCCGCCGCCAACACAAAGGCGAGGAGACCGGCGAGCCCGAGCGCGACGACAGCGACCAGGCCCCCCAGCGCGACCGCGGCCACGACCCGTGTCCGCGTCAGGCCCGACCTGAACATCGCGCCCTGGCCGAGCGGGGTGGCCGCGGGAAACATCCACGCGACCAGCGGGGGCATGGCGCGGGCCACCGCGGGAACCGCGGCGAACGCCCGCCAGCGCGTGGCCGACGCCAGCTCGGAGACCGCGGCCACCTCGAGCAGCAAGAACAGGATGAGGCCGACCGCCCCGAAGGCCCCGATCCGGCTGTCGCGCATGATCCGCAGGCGGTCGCCGGCATCGTGGCCGACGAAACCGTCGAGGCAGTCGGCCAGCCCGTCGAGGTGAAGTCCCCCGGTCAAGAGCTTCCACAAGGTCACGGCCAGAAGTGAGTCGAGCAGCGAGGGAAAAATCAGGCTGAAAACGCGTTCACCCGCCGCGACCACCAGTCCGAGCGCGAGGCCGATCAGCGGGAACCAGGCCGCGGCGCGGCCGAGCGCGGTGGGCTCGACGTGCGCGCCGGCGGGGATGGGGGCGATCGTCAGATAGCGCAGGGCGAGCGTGAGGCTCGTCACGCGCGGATGCTATCACGCGCTCGGCGGGCGCCTCGGCCACCGTTTTCGTTGACAGGCGCGCCGGACGCAGGTCATTATCCAATCGAGGGTCGCCGGCGCAGCGCCCTCCACCCAGGGCGCGTCTGCAACGCAATTCACCTCGAATGGCGAGGATAGACTCATGAGCATCAGCAGCGTGGCTGAGAAGTGGGTCGGACAAGCCGCAGCCCTCACCCACCCCTCCCGGGTCGTCTGGTGCGACGGCTCCAAGCCGGAATACGACAGCGTCATCGAAGACATGCTCCGGGACGGCACCCTGCTGCCCATGAACCAGCGCACCTACCCGAGCTGCTATCTGCACCGCAGCCATCCGTCGGACGTCGCGCGGACCGAGCAGCTGACCTTCATCTGTAGCCGTGAGAAGGACGACGCCGGCCCCACCAACAACTGGATGGCTCCCGGCGAAGCCAAGTCCCGGGCCGGTGGGTATCTCAAGGGCGCGATGAAGGGCAAGACCATGTACGTGATCCCCTACCTCATGGGGCCGGTGGGATCGGACATGAGTCGCGTGGGAATCATGGTGACCGACAGCCAGTACGTGGTGGCGAGCATGCACCTCATGACCCGGGTGGGCTCGGTCGCCATCCAGGCCATGCGGCGTGACGACGACTTCATCGCCGGCCTGCATGCGCTCGGCGATCTC
>Ga0193725_1000030_pt1 | contig 49076 bp, 37 predicted proteins | sample H2a2metaG_FD_143058 | JGI IMG/M metagenome (GOLD analysis project Ga0193725, IMG submission 143058) | Soil microbial communities from a riparian zone of the East river system, Colorado, United States - H2a2 | ecosystem: Environmental > Terrestrial > Soil > Riparian zone | place: USA: East River... | reverse complement strand
ATCGTTCAATGCTTCGGTGACGGCCGCGGCACCGCTCTGCACGCCCAGATTCCCGAGCGTTTGCACGACGGTGCTGCGTACGTCGGCTGACGGATCGTGGATGAGTCGCGCGATCGCGGCGCCGGCAGAACGCGCGTTGACATGCTCGAGCAGATTGACCGCCTCGCGTCGAACGTCGGCGTCGGGATCGTCCAGGAGCGCCACGACCTGCCCCGTGGGGACGCCCTGGTCCCAGTGCGACAACGCGTTCAGCGCGTTGTGGCGCACGTCCGTGACGGGGTCCTTGAGGACGCCGGCGATCGGGCCGATGGCCCGCGGATCCTCGAGATTGGCCAATGCGTCTACCGCAGTGGACCGCACTTCGGCGTCAGAATCGCCGAGCACGGCGATCAGCGGCGCGACCGCGCGCAGGTCGCCGAGTTGGCCGAGCGAGTGCGCGGCGGCCTTTCGGACACCGGAGTCCTCGTCCTTGAGACGGGCGACCAGCGCATTGACGACGGTCGTGTCCTGAGTCGCCCGCGGCTTCGTGCTGGTGGTGTCGATCTGTGATCCTGCCGTCACACCCTCGGAAACACGTGGAGCGGCGGCGATCGTCGCCACCACGCCCAACGCGGCCACGAAGGCCCAGCCGCGTCGCGACGCCGGGCTCGAGGGCAGGCCTCCGTCGAGCAGGCGCGCGATCCGCGAGACCAGCAACGAGCGCCGCTCCGCGAGGCCCGCTACGGGCACGCCCAGAGGAGACGCCTGAATCCATTCGGCCACAGTGGCGAGGCACTTCGCCAGCGAGACTGCCGATCCTGTCTTTCGCATAGCCCACTCGTCGCTCAGGTATTCAGCCGTCGTCTCGAGCTCGCGGCGCGCGAGCCGGTTGAGCGGCTGGAAGAAGAAGACACGCTCGATCAGGCTGGCGCCTGCGAGCCACAGCGAATCGCGTCGCGCCAGATGCGCCAGCTCGTGCGCCAGCATGCTGCGCTGCTGCTCGGCGCCGAGCTCCGAGAGCGCCAGCTCGGGCACGCAGATCTCCGAAAGACCCAGGGCCACCGGACTCGAGATCGTCCGCGCCATGGTGAGCCGCACGCGGCGGCGATAGCCGCTCGTGCGCTGAAGGTCGGCGAGCGTCGCGGCGAGGGGACCGCCCGATACCGGACGGCGGTCGGCGAGGCGGCCGACCAGAATCAAGCGCCGCGCGACGTAGTAGAGCGACGAGGCCAGCGCGACCGCGCCCCACAACAGCACAACGACCAGGGGCAGCGAGGGCACGGCTGACCCCGGGCGGAAGCCCGGGGTCTCCTGGGTCGCCGAGGCTGCGTCAGTTGGTGTCACTTGTCGATTCACCAATGCCGTCTGGGGCAGGGTGGCGACCGGCAACCGCACCGCCGCCGGCGTCGAAAGTTCGAGACGCGACTGGATCGTACCGGTCACGAGACTCGCGAGCAGCGCCACCTTCCACACGAGGTCGGAGGCGGCGGGGTCGAGGCGCCCCCGTCGGGTCACGAGCCAGGCGACGCCGAGCAGCACGGTACTGTGGATCACGTAGGTCAGCAGCCACGCGAATACGCTGTTCATTTTGACTCCGGAGCGGGCGTTTCAACCCGCTCGATCATGTTGCGGATCTTTGCGATGTCGCCCGGGCTCATGTCTTCTCCCGAGAGGAGGTGCTGCACCAGCGCGGTCACGTCGCCGTCGAAGAGGCGCTCGGTCAATTCCCCGACCATCGAATGTTGGACTTCCTGCTCGGTGACCGCGGCGCGGTAATGGTACTGGCGGGACTCCGCCCGCCGGGTGACGACGCCGCGGCGCTCCAGGCGAGACAGCATGGTCGCGACTGTGGTCTGCGCGAGCCCGCGGTCGGCGTGCAGCGCTTCCCAGATGTCCTGGACCGTCGCCTCACCCTTGTCCCAGATGACACGCAGGATGGCGAGCTGCAGCTCGGTCAATTGATGGCGCTCCGTCATGTCGGCCTCAGGGTTGATCTACAGTTGTAGATTTACAAGTGTAGTTCTGAGTTGTCAAGTGCGAGCCGCCCGCCCCAGCCGCCACGCCGCGACGATCTCGAGGATTCCCTCCGCCGGCTCATCCCCGGTCGCCCATTCGACCGGCGAGCCGGCATCCAGCAGCAGGTTTCCGACGGCGGCGAAGTCCCGTCCCTCACGCCCTTGGCGCGATCCCTCGGCTGCCCAGATCAAAGGCTGCCCCTTGAACTCGCGGTCGCGCACGTGCACCGCCGCGCCGTGCGCGAGCAGGACCCAGACCGCGTCCGGCCAGCCCTCCATCGCGGCCGTATGCAGCACCGTCTTGCCGATCCCTGCGTCGGGGCGGTTCGGATCGAATCCACAGGCCAGCATGGTCTCGAGCGCCCGAACGTCCCCGCGCTCGGCGGCCTGGTGAAACGTGATGTAGTGGTCGTCGGTGATTTCACTGCGCAGACCGGGATTGCCGGCGAGGAGCGTGTCTGCAGCCGCGCGATCGCCCCGGCTGCACGCCGCGACGAGCCGGTCGACCTCCGCTAGCTCGGGGGACGCGCTGTGCGCGAGGAGCCAGTCCGCCACCGCACGATTCCCATTCAGCTCGGCGACCGCGTACGGCGTGCGCCCGTCAGCGCGCTTCCGCTCGATGTCGGCTCCTTTTGCGACCATCGCCTCGGCCAACACCCAATCCCACGCGCGCGCCACCACGTGCAGCGGCGTCTCGCCGTTCGCGGCGAACACGGGGTTCGGGTCGGCGCCATGCTCGAGTAGCCACATCACTCCGTCAGGAGTGCGACTCCAATTGAGAATGGCGTAGAGCGACGTCGACCCGTCGGTGGCCCACGCCTGGTCGACGTTTGCGCCATGCGCGAGCAGCGCCTCCAGTACGGGGATGTCGCCGGCGCTGGCGGCGAGCGGCAGTGTGACGCCGTCGTTGGGATCCGCTCCGGCATCGAGCAATGCTGCGACGAGCGGCAGCGACTGCGCGACGCGCGACGCTCCCCACAGCACCGGCCGGCGCACGTTGTGATGCACCCAGGGGAACCGCGTATTTGGGTCCACGCCGAGGGCGATGAGCCGCCGGGCGATGGCGGCGAGCCCGGCGCTGCGCACAGGCGAGTCGTGCGCCATGGCTGTGTAGCAGATGTAGTGAATCGGCTCCCAGCCGCGCGGCCCGCCGGGCTTCGTGGCGAGTGACGCATCCTTTTCCAGCCGAGCGTCCACGGCGGCCGCGTCGCCCAAGATCAGCGCCGTATGGAAATTCGCGTTCGCGACCTTCGGATAGAGCTCGAGCATCCGTTCGGCCCGATCGCGCCGGCCGTCCGTCGCCGCTTGGAGGAACTCGGCCAATCCGGCGTCGAACTCGAGCGTCACCGCTTCGACGTGGTCGCGCAACGCGTTCCAGGAAGAGAAACCGTACTCGCGCGCGATCATCGTTTGCGCATCGTGCAGGGCGCGCGCCTTGCCCGCTTGGAGAAGTTCCTTCGCCTGGCGTTTGAGCTGGTCGAGATTGGGACGGGGGGGGAGCTGCTTCGGTGCCATAAAGCCTCCATGCTGAACGCCGGCGGTCCGCAAGCCGGCCAGCAGGGAGACAACCGAGCAACGATTCGATCGGTAGGGTGGACTCAGTCCTTCGCGCGGACCCGCGTGCGCCCCAAGCGCGTCGGAACGATGGCGAGCGGCGGTCTCATCGTCAAGCGACGCCGCGCCCGAACGTCACCCCCCGCCGCTCCGGACCCAGCAGGGCCACCACCGCGCCCACGATGAACACGAGTGCCGCCGAGAGCGCCATGGTCTGCGCGTAGCTCGTGTTCGCGGCGAACAGCGCCTGCACGTGCGGGATCTGGCTCGCGAGCGCGACGCCGCACTGATACGCAAAGCCCGGTAGAAAGCCGCGCACGCCGTCCGGCGAGAGCTCGTTGATATGCGCCGGAATGACGCCCCAGGCACCCTGGACGAAGAACTGCATCGCGAACGCGCCGAGCACGAGCAGTGGCGTGGCGGGGGCGAAGGCCCAGATCGGGATCGCGAGGAGCGCGCCCGCGAGGGCGAGACCGATGGTGCGCCGGCGGCCCAGCCGGTCGGAATAGAGACCGCAGAGCACGCCACCGGCGAGCGCCCCCACCTGGGAGAACGCCGTCAGGGCGGCGCGCGCCGTGGGTCCCCAACCCCAGTCCCGCTGGAGAAAGGTGGGATACATGTCCTGCGTGCCGTGCGAGACCATGTTCATCAGCGCCATCAGGCCCGTCAGATAGAGGAAGAGCTTCCAGTTCCGCCCGATCGCGCGTCCCAGATGCGACCAGCTCTCGTGGCGGGTCTCGCGCCACACATCCGACTCCGTCACGCGGGCGCGCACAAATAGGGCGAGCAGCGCCGGCAGACCTCCGATGAAGAACAGCGGCCGCCAGCCCCAGTGCGGGAAGACGAGCAGGTAACACAGCGCGGCGAGCAGATAGCCGGCCGCATAGCCCTGCTGCAGCAGCCCCGACATGACCCCGCGCAGCCGCGGCGGCACCTTCTCCATCACGAGCGACGCGCCGACGCCCCATTCCGCGCCCATGCCGATCCCGAACAAGGCGCGCAGGATCAGGAAGGTGGTGTAGTTCGGGGCGAGGCCCGACAGCACCTCGATCACCGAGTAGAACACCAGGTCGACCATCAGCGGGATCTTGCGGCCGTAGCGGTCGGCGAGGAGGCCAAAGATGAATGCGCCGACGGGGCGGAACGCGAGGGTGACCGTGATCGAGAGGGCGATCGCGGCGTCCGACTTGCCGAAGTCCTTCGCGATGGCCGTCAGCGTCATGACGACCAGGAAAAAGTCGAAGGCGTCGAGCATCCAGCCGAGGAAACCGGCGGCGACGGTGGCGTTTTGGTCGCGGGCGGTAGCGGTCACAAGAGCCTCAAGATTACAGCCTTCCACGCACGCGTGTGATCCCGGTCACGACCGGGTCCCGGCGCTTCGCCCATTTTCGCCTCTGCTGCTCAGAGCAAACCCGTCGAAAGACGGCGACGCAGAGCCACGGGGCTACGGCGGGTTGACCGCCTTGCTCGCCGGGCCGCCAGCGATGTACACGCCGGCGGCCTTTTTTTTGTTAGGGGGAGGGACGAGCCATGAATCGACTCGCGCAGATAAAGCGTGGTGCGGCGGTTGCCGGAATGCTCGCCGTCGGCTGTAAGATTCCGGGCTCACCGGTGATACCTCGTATCGAAGGCATCCAGGTCGCTCCCACGAGCATCTCGCTCCTGCCATTCCAAGCTGCGGAGCTCACCATACACGTCTTCACAGGACAGAGCGGTGTCGATGCGACGGCGTTGTTGCAGTGGTCCACGACCGGTGGGTCCATTATCAACAATGGCACTATCGGCGGCGTCGTCCACATCACCTACACGTCGCCCTCGCAGCCCGGCAACTATCTCCTCATCGTCACCACAGCGCTCGGGACGCCCGCGGACACTGCGAATGTCACCGTGACCGCAACGCCGGTGCCGGTACACACGGTCACCGTCACACCCGGCAGTGCCAGCCTCGTCGTCGGTGACACCACGCGCTTCAGCACCACGCTGATGGACTCGACTGGTAGCATGCTCTACGGGCGGCCGATTACGTGGTCCTTGAGTGACTCCACTGTCGCAACGATTGCCATCACGGGCTTTGTCCAGGCGATAGCGGCGGGCACCACGACGGTCATAGCGACCTGCGAAGGTCGCACCGGTACCGCAGTCGTCACCGTAGCGCCCTGACCGTTCCGGTCGATTGACTGGTGGCACCAGCCACGGGCCAGATGACGCCCGTGGCGTGGCGCGTTGGCCGTCTCCGTAGTACTGTCGGATCCTTCATGCGCAGCCATGTAGCGCTCGTCGCCTTCCTGGTGTGCCCGTTCGCGACGGGCGTGAGCCAGGACTCCGCGCCCCCGCCGCTCGTCATCGGGAACGTCACCGTGCTGCCGATGGACCGCGCGCGAGTGCTCGAGCGGCAGACCGTCGTCATCGAGCGCGGAGTCATCACCCGGCTGGGCGCCGGTCGCGTGCCGATTCCGGCGGGCGCGCACACGATCGACGGGTCAGGCAAGTTCCTGATCCCCGGTCTCGTCGATGTGCACGTGCATCTCGCCTCGAACCCCGAAGACGAGCAGCGCACCCTCCTGAGGCTCTTCGTCGCCAACGGCGTGACGACGGTCGTGAATCTTCGCGGCACACCGCAGATCCTCGAGCTTCGCTCCGCCGTTGCTTCGGGCCGAGTGTTCGGGCCGACGATTTACACGGCCGGGCCCTTCGTCAACGAGCCGTTCGTCACCACGCCCGACGAGGTGGAGCAGGCGGTCGTCGCGCAGAAACGGGCCGGCTACGATTTCGTGAAGCTGCACGGCAACCTGTCGCGCGAAGCCTACGCCCGGCTGAACGCCGTCGCGCGGCGCGAAGGCATCCGGGTCATTGGGCATGCGCCCCGAAACCTCGGCGTCGAGGCGATGTTCGAGGAGCGGCAGTACGCAGTGGCGCACGGCGAGGAATTCCTCTACGATCGGAACAACAACTCGACGGACTCTTCGCTCCCACACGTCGAGGCGCGGATTCCCGAATTCGCGCGCTCCATGGTGCGCGCGGGGATCTGGCTCACGCCGAACCTCACGGCGTACCAGATGATCGCGCGCCAGATCCAGGACTTGGACGCCGTCTTGGCGCGTCCGGAGATGCGCTACCTGCCGCGTACCGTCCAGCGGGGGTGGGGTCCCACGACGAACCCGTATACCAACCGCATCGACCGGAGCCGCTATCCGGCAATGATGGCGCGGTATCACCTGCTGGAGAAGCTGGTCCGGGAGTTTCAGGCAAGTGGCGTGCGGATGCTCGTCGGCACCGATGCAATGAACACCGGGGTCGTGCCGGGATTCTCCGCGCACGACGAGCTGGCGGACCTCGTGGCGGCGGGCCTCACCCCGTTCCAGGCCCTGCGTGCCGCGACCGCCAATGCCGCCGATTTCCTCGGTCCGGGAGCCCAGCAGGGCGTGGTGGCGGTTGGTCAGCACGCCGATCTCGTCCTACTCGATGCGAATCCACTCGAAAACATCGCCAACAGCCGGCGCATCGCCGGCGTCGTGCTGCGGGGGCGTTGGCTGTCTCGATCCGACATTGAACGGATGCTGGAAGGTCCGTGACCCGGGCCTTCCTGCGGTGTTCGACCATCGCGGTGGCGGCGAGCGGCCTCGCTCCCACCGTGATCACCGTGGCATCCCTTCTCCATCGCCGCCAGAGCGTCCCGCTCGGATCCACGGCGGTCTCGGTGGCGGTGGTGCTGGGGGCCACCTGGCTGTTCCATCTGCTGGTGCGTCGCTTCGAGCCGGCGCTCGATACCAATGCGCGCGATCAAGCCACGTTCCTCGACTCGGTGCCGCTCCCCTATTTAGATCTTGCCATCGCCGGCGCGGCGGCCTTGAGTCTGTTCCTCGAGCTCGCCGTGATCCGTTGGCAGGGGACGGTGTTCGAGTTCTTCTCTTTCTACAAGAACTTCGGTCTGCTCGCGTGCTTCGCGGGCCTCGGCCTGGGGTACGCGCTCGCGACGCGCGACCGCATCTGCCTCGCGCTCGTCATCCCGCTGCTCGCCTGGCAGTTCGGCGTGTTGATCGCACTCCGATTCGGGTTACAGCCGTGGCAGCTCGAGAGTGTCACGGCCATCCCCTTCCTCGAGCAACTGAGCATGGGCGCGCGCACGGCGCGCACGCTGGCGCAGTGGTTCGCCGTCTACTTCTTCCTCTGCCTCGTTTTTCTCCTCACAGCCCTGACGTTCGTCCCCGTCGGGCAGCTGTGCGGCCGGCTCATGACGCGCCGTCCGCGACTCCGCGCGTATGGCCTCAACTTGCTGGGAAGCCTCGCCGGCGTGGTCCTGACCCTGGTGGCCAGCGCGTTGTGGACGTCGCCAATCGTGTGGTACGCGGTGGCGTTCCTGACGCTGCTCCTATTCGCCGTGCCCCGGCCCGCCACGCTGCTCTACGGGTTCGCGGCGGCCATCATCGGGGTGGTGATCCTGGCGTGGCCGGTGCAGCAATCGTGGCAGCGCGTCTACTCGCCCTACCAACTGCTCGAGCTGGGCTACAGCGACGCCGGGCTCATGGTGATCCGCGCGGCGGGCCACTACTACCAGCGGGTGCACGACCTGTCGTCTCCGCGGGCGAACGACGACCCGCGACGCAGGCAGGTGCGCGACTATTACGACCTGCCGTATCGCGTCCGCCCAGCCCCCGCCGATGTCGCGGTGGTCGGGGCCGGAGCGGGGAACGACGTGGCCGCGGCGCTCCGCGGCGGCGCCGTCCATATCGACGCGATCGAGATTGACCCGGCCATCCTGTGGGCCGGACGCGCCAACCATCCCGAACGACCCTACTCGAACGCGCGTGTGCTTCCCATCGCCAACGACGCCCGCTCGTATCTGCGTACCACGGATCGCACGTACAACCTCATCGTGTACGGACTGCTCGACTCCCACACGCTGCTGAGCCACGCGTCGAGCGTTCGCCTCGATTCGTTCGTCTATACGGTCGAAGGGTTCAAGGAGGCCCGCGCCCGACTCAAGCCCGGGGGCCTCCTGGTCGTGTCGTTCTCGGCCCTCACCGACGCCATCGGCCGCAAGATGTACGAGATGCTCCGGCAGGCCTTCGACGGCGCCGCCCCAGCCGTCGTGAGCGCCGGCTACGACGGGGCGGTGGTGTTTCTCCAGACCAAAGAGGGAGGGTTCGCCCTGCCGCCCGAGGCCCTCGCGGAGACAGGCCTCCAGGACCAGTCGGCTCACTACCGCGAGTTGAGCGCGCTCGTCGACGTTTCTACCGACGACTGGCCGTTCTTCTACATGCCGCGCCGAGTGTATCCCGTGTCGTATCTGCTCATGCTCGGCATGGTGCTGCTCGGCTCCTTGTTCTTGACCCGGACGCTTGTTGCGGAGCGGCCCCACTTCGGCGAGCTGGCGTTCGCCTTCCTCGGCGCCGGCTTCATGCTTATCGAAACGAAAGCGATCACGGAGCTGGGGCTGACGTTCGGCAATACGTGGCAGGTGATCGGCATCGTGATCGCCGGCGTGCTGATCATGGCCTTCCTCGCGAACGCCACGGTCCATCGGTTCGACCTGCGACGACCGCACGTGGCCTACGCGTTGCTGCTCGGAAGCCTCGGCGTGGGCTGGCTCGTCTCGCGCGCGGGAGGCCTCCCGCCCACCGCAGCCGGCCGCATCGCCAGCGTGGCGCTCCTCACTTCACCGTTGTTCTTCTCGGGGATCGTGTTCTCCACGTTGCTGGGGACGCGGGGGTCCGTCGCCGCGGTCATGGCGGCCAACCTGCTCGGTGCCATGGGCGGTGGGTTGCTCGAGTACAACTCGATGTACTTCGGATTCCGATTCCTCTACTTGCTCGCGATGGTGCTCTACGCCTTCGCCTGGTTATCCAGCTTCGTCGGCCGGCGCGCGGCTGCGGGCGAGCCTGGGTGTTAATCAGGGTTTCCCAAACCGCTCGAACCGATACGCCAGCTTTGGTCCCTCTTTTCCTTCGTATGCCAGCTGTGCGATCAGCAGCGTGAAGGGCTCGGTGTAACGCGCGATCCGCAGTGGCCCAGCGTCGACCGGATCGAATCCCACGTCGCGAATCAGCTGGGCAGCGGTTTTCTTACTCTTCGAGTCGTCTCCGCAGTACACCAGGCTGGGCTTCGTGGCATTGCGTCGTCGTTCGAAAACGTCAAACAACACCTCGCTTGGCACGGTGCCGAACGCCGACACGACGCGAGCCTTGGGGACCTTCTTGGCGAGCTCCTCGGCGCCCGAGGAGGTGTGCGCGATGACGAGATCGGTGTCGTCGGCATTCATCGGCAGCGAGCAGCTCACGATGACTTTTCCCGACAGATCGCCGGCCTGCTTCAAGACGTCGTCGACGCGCGACCAGTGCACGGCGACTAACACGGCGTCCGCTTCTTGTGCCGCCTCCCCTGGTGTGCCCGCCCGCGCTTTCCCTTTCGCATCGCGCGCGAGCTTCTTCAGCTTTGCTTCGCTGTGAGAGTAGCTGAACACCACTTCATGCCCCGCTCGCGCCCAGATCGTGCCGAGCTTGGCGCCCATGAGTCCTGAACCCAGAATGCCGATGCGCATGAGGGCCTCTTCGGGTGGAGTAGGGATGGGACGTTCGTAGGGCAAAGCCCACGTTACCAGACGCCGTGCCAATCATCTTCATCCATCAGGACCGGGAGCTCCGATGGCGAGGTCACCGCAGGGCGTAACCTTCATCTGCCCCAATTGTCACCAGGTCGTAGATCCTACCAAACCGAACGCGATGATGAGCGCGGCTACCAAACAATGGCAACACACAGACTGCTGGCGGGCAAGCGCCCCGGCCGTACAGCCGGAAGCGCCCGCCGACCGCAGCGAGCGGCGAGATTCCCGATGACGTCTTAGAGCTACGGTGGGACGATGAGGTTGATCTCATCCCCGGGCCGTATCGAGATCGACTCGGTACGCGGGTTACCGCGGCCGCCGATCGGGTGGAGCTCGAATTGCAATTGCCCGGCGCCTCGGACCAGGTAGCTGGGGATCGTGAAGACCTGGGTGGATAGGCCTGCAACCATGCCCAGCCGGATGCGTTGACTGTTCTGCAGCACGTATACGGTCATGTCCAGGAAGTTCCGATTCTCCACCCTCACCGTGGTCTCCGCTTGCGGGTCGGGTGCCGATCTCACCGCATGGCCGCACCCCGCGCTCAGCAGCGCCAGAACAACCAATGCGTTTCTCATCGTTGACGCCTTTCTTTCGCCGTATTCGATTTGACGGCTTCGATTCGACGTCTTCTCCTGGGGGATACATGTATACACCATTACTGCTTGCCATCCAGGTCCTCGGCGCATCGCAAAACAAGCTTTCAGTCCATTGGGAGGAGTTGACGGCCGCCGATTTCAAGGACGGCATCGCCCGTGCGCAGGGCACGTGCCTGCTCCCGTTCGGCATCATGGAGAAGCACGGACCGCACCTCCCGCTGGGCAACGATCTCCTCAACGTGCGATATGTTGCCCTCAATGCCGCCCAGCAGGAATACGCCATCGTTTTTCCGGAATACTACTTCGGGCAAATCTTCGAGGCGAAGCACGAACCCGGCACCGTGGCCTACAGCAGGGGCCTGCAGCTCCAATTACTGCAGGAGACGACCGACGAGATGGCCCGGAATGGCTGCAAGAAGATCATCATCGTGAACGGTCACGGCGGCAACAACAGCTTGCTGCCGTTTTTCGCGCAGAGCGAGCTCGAGGCGCCGCATGACTACGTCGTCTACGTGCAGAGCATCGCGCGCTCGGGGCCGGGTGAGCCGGCACATAAATCGGATCGCTCGACCGACATGCACGCCGGTGAAAGCGAAACATCCGTAAGCATCATCGCGCGCCCCGATCTCGTCCATCTGGACCGCGCCAGGCAGGAGTCGGGCGCCGATCAGGCGCGCCTGAAGCTCCCGGAAGGTCTCTACACCGGCATCTGGTGGTACGCGCGATTCCCCAATCACTATGCGGGTGAGGGCGGGGTTGCGTCGCGCGAGCTCGGCGACTTCGAGGCGAAGTCGTGGATCAACGCCATCGTGCAGGCGATCCGCGCGGTCAAAGCGGACCAGGAGAGTCTGCGATTGCAGAATGAGTTCTACGAGCGGAGCAAGCACCCGCTGGGCCCATAGAGACCCAAACGGCCCGATGTCAATCAGGCCGTTCGGGTGCCGCTCATCGCCGCTCGACGAATGCGGTCGTCAGTGACTCGCGTTCCGGCCGATATTGCGACGGCAGCATCCCGACGAGCGCGGAAAATTCCCGAATGAAATGGGCCTGGTCATAATACCCGGCTCGCACTGCGATCCGGATCCACGGCTCCGCGGGCGCGTCGGCCGCAAGCCGGAGCGCGCGTTGCACGCGCGCCAGCCGGGACAGCAGCTTCGGTCCAATCCCCACCGCCTCGGCGAAGCTGCGCTGCACGCTGCGCACCGAGCGGCCGAGGATGGCGGCCAGCTGGCGGAGCGAGGGTGTCTGACCGTTCCGCCGAATGAGCTGGACGAGCGGTTGGGCGGATACTGCCGCGGCGGCGGCAGGAGCGAACTCTGCCGCGAGCAGACGCTGTAACCTGGGGAGCCTCCGGTCCCGGCCGATTTCATCGACAGCCGCGCCGGCAAAGCGACGCGCGGCGCCGCTCAACTCGTCGAGCGCGACCGCGCGATCGCGCAGGTCCCGAGCCGGAATGCCCAGCAGCCCCGTCGCCCACGGCTCGAGCCGCATGCCCACCACGTCAACGGCACGACCCGGACGCACGAACATCGGCCGGGTCGTCGGTCCCACCAGCATCGCGCGGGGCTGCCGTGTGAAACCGGCTCCCGGCTGGGGCGCCTGTGCGTCGATCGGGTCGCCGACATTGAATACCAGCTCGGCACAACCGTCGGGAACGATCGGCTCGGGCAGCGCAGCCGTCGCCGTGCCACGCAATGACCAGACGACCCGCAGCACCCCCGCGCATCCGGTCTCCAGAGGGTGCTCCCTGTACGTCAGCTCGCCGGTCGTCATGTCGCGTTCCTACAATGCACGGGGTAGCGCGGTTCGTAGGTTGTGCAACGGGAAGTGCGAAGATAGTGTCTGCGAGCAAACTCCGGAGGATTCATGATTCGTGCAGCCTTGGTGCTGGTGTTAACCGCGTGGACGACGGCGTCCGCGAGTGCACAGGCCGGCGCGCCCGCCTGGTTGGCGGGGTGCTGGGAACAGCGGGCGGGCAACCGCGAGACGGTCGAGATGTGGATGGCGCCCGCAGGTGGCATGATGCTCGGCGCGAGCCGGACCGTCGTCGCCGGGACAGTGCGCGAGTACGAGCAGTTGATCCTCAAGCTCGACGGTGGCAAGCTGGTCTATACGGCGAGCCCGTCCGGACAGGCGACGGCAACGTTCACCGCCACGAGCGTTACCGACTCGAGCTTTACGGTGGAAAACCTGCAGCACGATTTTCCGCAGCGGATCATCTATCGCCGCCACGGCAGCGATTCGCTGATCGCCCGCATCGAAGGACCTGGTCCATCAGGGCCGCGAGGGTTCGATTATCCGATGCGCCGCATCGCCTGCAGGTGAACTAGCCTCGCACGACATCACGAGCTTCTGGGTTGTGGTCCCACGGAGAGTGCTGACGTAGGTTATACTCCGTCGCCCAACAATCGGAGGGGTCTTGACTGCTGCACAACTGAAACGCGAGTTACGGCGGCTCGCTTGGGGACAAGCTCGACTTGCCCGCCAGCTTGGAGTATGGCCGACCGAAGTGCGGGATTGGCTCGTGGGCAAGCAACCCGTGCCCCCGATGGTCGCTTCAGACATCCGTCGTCTGCCTTCTCACAGCGCGGGTGCGAGCTAGCCCACCCCAGTACGGGTAGGCGCCCGTCGTCCAGTGCACCATCCGGCGAATTCGGTTGCCGGGTCCGGCTCACGTCCCTACGTTCTCGCCATGCCCAAGCAGCGCGAGCCGGTCAGCTTTCTGGTGTTCTCCGCGTCGCTCCGCGCCGCTTCCTTCAATACGAAGCTTGCCACGCTGGCCGCCGCGGCGATCGAGAAGCATGGCGGAACCGTCGACGTCGCGGCGATGGGCGCGTTTGACAGCCCGTCATACAGTCAGGACGCCCAAGCACAGGGCTTTCCACCCGGTGCGACGGAGCTACGACGACGAGTCGACACAAACGACGCGTTCGTCATCGCGTCACCAGAATTCAACGGCTCCGTGCCGGGACTACTCAAGAACGCGATCGATTGGGTCTCGCGGTTCAAGCCGCAGCCGTTCAACGGCAAGCACGCGCTCTTGCTGTCTGCATCCCCCTCCATGGTCGGTGGCAATCGCGGGCTGTGGGCGTTGCGCGTGCCACTCGAGCATCTCGGCTCGCGCGTCTATCCGGACATGTTTTCGCTCGCGCAAGCACATCAAGCCTTCGACGCGCAAGGCAAGCTCGTCAATGCACAGCTTGCCGATCGCCTCGACCAAACGATCGCGGCGTTCATGGACCTTGCCGAGGCCGCGAAGCATTACCCCTGCGCCAAGACCGCCTGGGTCGAGTTCCTGGGCGAGCATCCGAACTCACCGATCGATCGAGTCGACAAGCCAGCGCAGGCATGATCCGCCCGGCCTGGGTGTTGTTCGGCACCAATCCCTGGGGCGTGTCGATGGTGATCGGTCTCGGCGACACCTATCCGCGGACGCCGCACTCGGTCGTCGCGCAACAGCTGCGCTTGCAGCTCACCGGCGGGCTGGTGGACGGGCCCGTCTACCGGTCGATCTTCGGGAATCTGCGCGGGATCCGGTTGCTCGAGGTGGACGAATGCGTCCCGTTCAACACGGGCTTCATCGTGTACCACGACGATGTGGGAGACTATTCGACGAACGAACCGATCACGGATGGGACCGCAAACCTGGCCTATGTGCTCGCGGCGCGGTTTGCGCACTGAGGCTTGCGGTGGTGTGTACCTCACATATATCATGTGGTGAGCTATCAACATGTGAGTGGTGAGTATGACGGCCCCCTCGGAACGCCTCCAGGGCACGGTAGACGTGCTGATTCTCAAGACGCTCGCCTGGAAACCCATGCACGGCTACGCGATCGCCAAGTTCCTCGCCGACACGAGCCGCGGCGAGCTCACGGTCGAAGGCGCCGCCCTGTACCAGGGCTTGCACCGGCTCGAGCGCAAAGGACTCATCCGGTCGCGCTGGGGCACGTCCGACACGAAACGGCGCGTGCGCATCTACGGCCTCACGCCGAAAGGACGCGCGCAGCTCGTCGCTGAAGCCGATGGGTGGAAGCGCCACGCGGCCGCCGTCGCTCGCGTGCTCGCGGTGCGGGACGCCCATGCGTGAGCCCATCATTCCCACGCGCAGTCGCGAGCAGATCGCCGCCGACAACCGCACGGAGCTCGACGGCTGGATCGAAGAACGCACCGCCGACCTCGCCGCCCGCGGTATGACCCCCGAGGCCGCCCGGCGGCGCGCCCTCGAGGAGTTCGGTGACGCGGACGGCGCCACGCGCTACGCGGTACGCCAGGATGTCGCCGCGGACCGCCGCCTCCGTTTCTGGTTCTGGATCGAGGAGCTCGGATCGGATCTACGAATCGCCGCGCGGACGCTCGCCCGCACGCCCACCGTGACGGCCGTCGTGCTGCTGACCTTCGCACTGGGGATCGGCGCGACAACGGCCGTGTTCAGCATCGTGCACGGGATGCTGCTGCGCCGCCTTCCGTACGGCGGGGAACAAACCCTCGTCTATCTGCCGGCGGCGGACGACGGCGTCATCAGGGCGGGACTGGGTGGTGGGCGCCACAGCGCAGCGGCGCTGGTCGCGTTGCGAGAGCGAACGACGTCGTTCTCGGGAATCGCCGGCGCGGCGCAAGGCAACATCATCCTGACCGTCAACGGCGAGCCCGAGCAGGTGGCTGCCGTGGAGCTGACTCCCGATGCCTTCGATGTGCTCCAGGCGAGAGCCGCAATCGGGCGCACGTTTGGCGCGCGCGAGGAAGCAGGTCCGGCCAGCCATGTGGTCGTGCTGCTCGACGGACTCTGGCGCCGCCGCTTCGGCAGCGACTCCGCGGTCGTCGGACGCACGATCGAGTCGTCTGAGGGGCCATTTGAAGTGATCGGCGTCATGCCACCTGGCTTCCGCGTCCCGACGTACGAGCAGGCTGAGTTGCTGATGCCGCGCGATCTCGCACCTCTGCTGCGCAACACGAACAATTCGCAGGTCCGGTTCCTCCGCCTCTTCGGGCGCATGAAACCTGGCGTATCCCGCGAGGCCACCCGGGCAGACGTGGACCGGGCAATGGGCACGCTGCGCGCCGACTTCCCGCAGTCGTTCAGCGGCGTCGACACACGCGTCATGCCGATTCGGACGGCCGTCGTCGGCGACGCGAAGCCGCGACTCCTCATCCTCATGGGTGCCGCCGGGTTCGTGTTGCTCATCGCGTGCGCGAACGTCGCCGGGATTCTGCTGTCTCGTGCCATTGCCCGCCGCCACGAGCTGGCGGTGCGCGTCGCCCTGGGCGCGGGACGCGGCCGGCTGATCCGGCAATTCCTCGCTGAGGGTGGCGTGCTCGCGGCGCTGGGCGCCGGACTGGGACTGCTCGTCGCGCAGCTCGGCATAGGCGTGCTGCGGCATATTACGACCGCCGCGCTTCCCGCGGGCACAGCGTTCGCGCTCGAGCCGCTCGTCGCGGTGTTCGCCGTCGGGGCAGCGGTCGCGACCGCATTTGCCTCGGCGCTCGTCCCGGCTCTTGGTGCGACGCAAGCGCTGGGCGTGGCGCTCCGCCGCGACGACGGACGCGTGTCGCCGTCTGGCGCGAACCGGCGGATGCGCCTCGGTCTTGTCGCGGGACAGCTCGCGGTGTCCGTCGTGCTTCTCGTCGGCGCCGGACTCCTGCTGCGCACCTTGCAGCGGCTGTCGTCGCTGGATCTCGGATACGCCACCGAACAGGCGCTGACCTTCCGCCTGCAATTCACCCGGCCCCACCCGCCCGCCGAACAAGACGCGTTCTGGGCGTCGATGTATGAGCAGCTCCGGGGAATGCCGGGTGTGCTCACCGTCGGCGGAGGGAACATCCCGACGAGTGGGCAGAGCACCGTCACAGGGCTCGCGATCGAGGGCCGTCCCGCCGAAACCGGACGCCTGCCCGACGTGCGTTACACACCCGCGTCGGACGACTACTTCGCGGCGCTCGACATTTCCATTGTGCGTGGCCGCGCCTTCACGGCGGCGGACCGGGATGGAGCCCCACCGGTGGCCGTGATCAGCGCCGGGCTCGCGCACCAGCTGTGGCCGGCTGGGGATCCGATCGGCGCCCGCGTCAAGCCCGACCCCGGCAAGCCATGGTTCACCGTCGTGGGCGTCGTGGGGGACGTCCGCATGGGAGGCGCCGACGCAGCGCAGCCCTCGATCTACACGTCGCAGCGGCAGGATCACTGGCCCGGGGGAGGGGCCGTCGTCATTCGCACCGTGGCCGACCCGCAGGCCGTGGCGGCCGGCATTCGTCAGGTGGTGCACCGCGTGGATCCCACCATGCCCGTCATCGGCCTGAGGACGCTGGAGGAATTCCGGCGCAGCACGCCGGCGGTAGCCGAGCGCCGGTTGCAGATGCAGCTGCTGCTGGTGTTCGCGTTCGTCGCGCTCGTCGTGTCGGCGGTCGGCGTCTATGGCGTGAGCGCCTACGCGATGGAAGCACGGCGGCGAGAGTTCGGCATTCGCCTCGCCCTCGGCGCGCCGCGACGGCGCGTCCTCTGGCTTGCGCTGCGCGACGGTGCCAGCGTCGCGGCACTCGGCGCATTCGTCGGTGTGCCACTGGCGGTGTTGCTCGCGTCGCGCCTGCGGGATTTGCTCTACGCGGTAGGGCCGTTCGATCCCCTGACTATCGGCGTCGTTCTCGGAACCTTACTCCTGGTCGTGTTGGCGGCGTCGATCGTGCCGGCGAGACGCGCCACGCTCATCGATCCGGCGCAAACGATGAGAACGGAGTAGCCGGCGCCCGGCAGGCTCAATGACCAGAAGTGCGCGCGAGCTTGGCGAGCTGTTGCCGCGCCATGCCGAGGCTGGCGCGCTCACGGTCGAGCACGAGATGGACGAAGACCTCCTCGCCCGGGCCGAGGAGTCGCATCACGTGATACTGCGTGTCCACCGTGATCATGATGTCCTCGATGCCGTCGCGCAGCCGGAGCGCGTCCTGCACCAGGTCCTGCGCGATCTTCGCCGCCTGCGTCATGTCGAGCCCGCGCCCTACCGCGGCGTGGCCGAGAATCGTCCCGGTGGTTGCCTGCACGAGCGCGGCGCCGATCGCGCCCTCGATCGTGAGGACCTCAGCCAGAATCCGTTCCGCGTCGAAGTCCTGCTTCGGTGCGGGGTGCACCGTCCGCTCCTCACCCCCCGAGCGCGCTGATTCGTCGAGCAGGCGGGCCGCCTCCATCAGGATGTGTTGGAGCGGTTCCCGCACCGTGCGTTGCCGCGCGCGCCGCTTGTAGAAGATCTCGACCGCGGGGTCGGGCCAGCCCAGGATCTCGTATGCGGCGTCCAGGCCATCGAGCACCCGGGTGTGCGCATGCACGAAGGTCCCTTCATCGAAGTACAGCCGGCCCTGCCGCTCCGACGCCTCGACCAGCACGAGCCCGCTCTTGCGTTCCACCTCGAGGAGCTGCAGCAGGCCGAACAGCGTGATCCCCGAGATACGTCCGACCGCCCTGGGATCGAGCACGCGCTGGAGCTCATCCGCCAGCAGCACCACGTCCACCGGCTTGGAGAAGACCGCCGCGATGCCGTAGGTCTGCAGCCGGTGCCGCAGATCCGCATGGATCTGCTGGCCGGTCATCACCGCGACGGGTATGCGGGTTTCCCTTTCGAAGAGCTCGGCAAGCAGGGTGAGACCATCCATCACGGGCATCTGGAGGTCGGTGAGGATCGCGTCTACGTGTTCCGCGGCGAGCAGCTCGAGCGCGCGTTTACCGTGCTCGGCAGGAATTACCGTGAACCCGCCCGTGCGATTGAGCGCGCGACTCAGCGCACTGCGTACGAAATCGTCATCGTCTACGAGGAGAAGGTTCGACATTGGCTACAAGATAGCGGTCGCGAAGCGACCCCTGACGCTCACCGGCTACTTGGGGCCCGTGAGCCGCCGGAGTCTGCTCACCGTCTCCTCCACCCGCGCCGCCCACTCCCGTTGCGGCCGGTCGTAACGCTGCAGGAACTCGCGGTAGTCAGCCGTGGCGGCCGTCGTGTCCCCCGATGCCTCCTCGATCCGCGCCCGCTCGAACAACGCCGGCGCGGCGAAGACGGCATTCGCCAGACCCAGGAAGCGGTGCACGTCCCAGAACACGGCTTCGTGCCACGTGAGCAGCCGGGCGGCCTGCGCCGTGTCGCCCGCAGCGAGCAGCCAGCGACTCGCGGACAGTCGGTTCACCGAATTGAAATACGGATGGTGTCGGCCGTACCCGTGGTGGCGTGAATGCTCGGCGCTCTCCCACTCCACGGCGGCGAGGGCGCGCGCGGCCGCGCGGCGGTCCCCGGTCAACTCCACCGCGAACGCGGCGAGCGAGCGCTCGAGCAAATCTGCCTCGGCACTGCCGCTTTCGCGGACCTGACGCCGCGCCCGAGCCAGTCCGGCGGCGTCTCCGCTCGCGTGTGCCAGGACTCCGTCGAGCCACGCCAGCTCCGCCCGCCCCTCCGGCCATGTCGGCACCTGCCCAGGACGTGTCGCCGCCGCCCGGCCGCGGTCCACCGACCCCAGATGAGCGCCGGCCACGGCGAGACCGTAGGTCGAGAGCGTCGCCGCGGAGTCGTTCGTGAGACGCCGCCACCGATCCATCGCCACCTCCGCGGAGTCCCAGGCGCCACGGGCCGCGTACGCGAATGCCTTCCCCATCCACATGATCGCCTGAAACTCGGTTGTGGGCCCGAGCGCGAGGATTGCATCGTTGAACTTCACCTGGCCTCGCGGAAAGCCGACGATTAGGAACCCGATCCCTAGGAATTCGCCGGGCGCGGCACCGTAAGTGGCCACGACGAATCGTGCATCATGGGCAAGCCGGCCGGGTACCCACTCACCGCCGGACCCGAGGAGCCCGTTCACGGCGCTGTAATATGCGATGAGATCGGGATTGATCCGAAAACCCTTCGCCGTCTCGAAGCTCGCGAGCGTTCGGAGCGTCCGCGCGGCCGCTGCCGTGTCCCGTTGGGAGGCCACCGTCCAAAAGAGATGCTCCCAGGCGGGCGCGAACCTCGGGTTGAGGGCAACCGTTCGCTCGAGGGCCGCGCGCGAGTCGCCGTAGGTCGTACCCAGGTAGGGCGTCCAGTGGACCATGTAGTTGCCGTAGTCGTACCAGGCCGGCCAGTAATTCGGGAACCGACGCGTGACGTCCCGCCACATGGCCAGCTCCTCGCTCATGGTGTGCGCGAGGAAACTGGCTTCGATCATGAGCCGGTCCGGCGCGGGGAAGTCGCGCCGGTGCGCGATGAGTCTGGCAACGGTCGCGCTGTCGGCGCTCGATCCCTCGTAGTCGCGCGGGTACAACGACCGCCAGAAGGCGAACCAGAAGGTCGAGTCGGCGGCGAAGGAGCGTTCGAATTCCCGCAGGGCCACGTCGAACTCGGCCCGCGCCAGGGCCTGCTCGCCTTGCAGGTACGCCCGGAGCGCTGGGACCGAGCGGGTGGTGATGGCGGCCAGGTCGGGTGCGGGCGGCGTCCCGTGCTGCCACACCTGCCGGAGCAAGGCCAGCGTGGCGGCATCAGTCAGGCCCGCGATGTCGTCCACCGGACCGGTCACAGTCGCGTGGGCCAGCGCTGTCAGGCTGTCCACGTCGAACAGGGCGGCATCCAAACGCACCTCTCCCCTCCGTCCTGCCGCGACCAGCGTCCCGCGCAGCACGCTGCGCGCGCCCAGACGCCGGGCGAGCTCGGCCCCGCGCGCGGGCGTGAGGGGCTCGCCTTCGGCGACTTGGGCGAGCACCGTGATTGCCTCCGCGGTGCGGATCCCGCCCACGCCGTCGAGGTTCGCGCTCAGGGTTACCACCAGCTCTCGGCCGAGGCGCTCGAGCGCCGTATCCGCCGCCACCGGAACCAACGGCATGACCGCGATCGTCGAGGCTGAGGGGACCACCGCGCCGGCTGCCCATCGGCTCCGCAACAGAAGGAAGGCGACGCCGAGCCCGACCGCCGTGATTCCGACGATGCGGGCGACGATGCGGCGACGCGAGCGGCTCGCAGCGATGCGCGGCGAAACCAGCAGCGCAGCGTCGAGCGCCGCGCCGAACTGCGCCGCGGTGGCGTAGCGGTCGGCCGGCGACTTTGCAAGCGCGCGCCCCACGACCTGGACCACGGACTCCGGGACCGTCCGCCGCAGCTGCGTGACGGGCGCAGGATCGGCCGTGAGGTGCTGGTGCAACACGCTTTCGACTGTCGGGCCGGTGAACGGCGGCTGTCCTGCCAGCATCTCGTACAACACACACCCAAGGCTGTACAGGTCGCTGCGGCCGTCGAGCTGCCGCTCCCCGGCCGCCTGCTCCGGGCTCATGTACGCGGGCGTCCCGACCGTCAGGCCGGTGGCCGTCAATGTGTCCCCACCGGCCGTCTGGATCGCCCGCGCAATCCCGAAGTCGGCGACCAGCGCGTTGCCTTCCTGCAACAAGATGTTCTCCGGCTTGATGTCGCGGTGGAGCACGTTGTGGCGATGCGCGTGATCGAGGGCGCTCGCGATCTCGCCGGTGATGCGCACCGCGTCTTCGAGCGGCAGCTGCTTCTCGCGGTTCAAGCGTTCGCGGAGTGATTCCCCCGCGACGTAGGGCATGACGAAATAGAGGAAGCCGTCGGCCTCGCCCGAGTCGTGGAGCGCGAGGATGTTGGGGTGTGCAAGCCCCCCCGCCAGCTCGATCTCGCGGACAAACCGCTCGGGACCGAGGGCAGCCGCGACGTCGGGCTTCAGAACCTTGATTGCGACTTGGCGATGATGCTTGAGGTCCTGGGCCAAGTAGACGATCGCCATCCCACCGTAGCCGAGCACACGCTCGATTGCGTAGCGGTCAGCGAGGGCAGGTCGCAGGCGGGCGAGCAGATCGGGCAGGCGGGGGTCTCGGGGGCGTGGGACATTTCTATCATAGCAGTTGCGCTCGGGCCCGGCCAGAACGCCGCATGAGTGCCCTTGCCGCAACAAATGCCCCGGACAGGCTATACTATCCCCTCACGTAGTAAGAGCCCCCCCAGTCGGAGGCATATTGACACCTGCACAACTGAAGCGCGAACTACGGCGCATCTCTTGGGGACACGCGCGACTCGCCGAGAAGCTGGGCGTGTGGCCAACTGAAGTGCGGAATTGGTTGGCGGGGAAGGAGCCCGTGCCGGAGGTGGTCGCTTCGGATATACGCCATCTGCCTTCAGCGACGTAGCTCAGCCTAGCCCCAACTCATGCCTCGCGCTTGCGCCGGTTCTTTTTCTCCGGCGGACGCTCCTCGTTCTCGCGCGGACGCTCCTCGGTCGTCCCGCCGACCACCACCTGGTTCCGGCCCGCACTTTTCGCCCGGTACATCGCCGCGTCGGCCGTGGCAATCAGCTCCTCGGGGGTCTCGCCGCCGTCGGGGTACTCGGCGACGCCAATGCTGAGGCTGAGTGTTCCCTCGCCGAGGTCCTGCTCGGCGACGCGGGAGCGAATCCGCTCCGCGACGATCGCTGCCGTTGCCAGGTTGGCTTCGAGGAGCATGACCACGAATTCCTCGCCCCCGTAGCGCGCCACACAGTCCACCTGCCGCGTCGTCCGGCGGAAGACCTCGGCGATCTTCACGAGCGCGGCATCGCCGGCGAGGTGTCCGTGCGTGTCGTTGTACTGCTTGAACCGGTCGACATCCGCCAACAAAACCGAAAACGCGCGCCGCAGCCGGCGTGAGCGCTGCACCTCGCTGGCGAGCGTGCCCATCAGGTGCCGGCGATTGTAGAGCCCGGTCAGGGAATCGGTGAGCGAGAGCTTCTCGAGCTCGCCCTGACTCTCCTTCTCCCGCAGGCGCGATACCAGGGTATTGAACGCCCGCGTCAGGTACCCGACCTCGCCGCTACCGCCGGCGGGAAGCTCGACGGACAGGTCGCCCGACGCCACGCGCGCCGCTGCTTCGGTGAGACGTTCGAGCGGGCGGGTGATGAAAGCACCAACGACGAACGCCAGCAGCCCCACCGCCGCGAGCAGCGACGTCAAGAGCAACACGGTACGGAACCGGAGCACTCCGGCCTCGCGCAGGGCTTCGGCACGCGGCGTTTCGGCCACCGCTGCCCAGCGCAGCTGGGGAATCCGTCGCAGCACCGCCACGACCTCACGCCCCTGGGGTCGCGACTGTACGACGGTCTGGCCTTCCCGCTCGCTGAGCTCTCTGGTGGTCGCGTCGGGCAGCGTCGTTTTCATCACGTCCGCGGAGTTGCCCGCTGAGCTGATCACGACGCGTCCCTGCTCGGTGATCAGATAGAGGCTGCGCGTGTGGTCAGCCGATAGCTCGTCCAGCATGTCCTTGAGACTGTCCAAGTTGATCTTGGCGCCGAGCGCACCGAGGAATACGCCGTCGTCCTGACGGATCGGGACAACGAGAAGCAGCGCCGCCTTGTTTATCGCAGTGTCCCAGAACGGTTCGCCTACGAGCGCGTCCCGGGTTCGCAGGTTGTTCAGGCGGTCGGGTGTGACGCGGAATCCCGTCCGACTGCCGCTGCTCGTGAGGACCTGCCCGTCTCGCCCGATGATGGCGAGTCCCTCGTGCGCCGGGAGGTTCTGACGCACGGAATTGAGGTAGTCGCGGAGCCGGTTGAGGGACTGGGCCGCACTACGGCCGGTGGCTCTCGCCAGATTGTCTGATACGACGTAGGGACTCGCCCGCAGGCGCAAATCGTACAACCGCTGGTCGAGCCACACGCCCATCTCGCGGGCCGCATCCGAGCTCGCGCCCCGCAGCTCCTGACCAGTGCGGTCGCCCAGCGACCGGCGATTCCGGCCGTACAGCATCAGGGTCATGACGAGCGTCGTAAACAGCGTCGCCAGCACCGCGAACGTGACAAACCGGCCCCGCATCGTGTCGAGGCGGAGCGTGCGGAGCGATCGAGTGACTTTTTCCCAGGTAGTCACGGGAGGCAACATTCACTTTTGGGGCCCGGACGACAATAGACGGCAGTGTTGACGCAAGCCGCACAACGACTTGTGCGTTCCTGACCGAACAAAGCCCGGCTAGCGATTGATCCAGTACGACAGCTTCACCAGGAAACTATTATCCGGATGCAAATCGAATAAATCGCCCATGTCGCCGCGGAAGCTCTGCGTTCCCTCGGCGCCGGTGGATCCTATACGGCCCTGGCTCCACACGACGAAGAGTGCGGACCCGGGCCGATACTCCCACCGGAACACCACGTTCGAGCGGAACTGCTTGAAGTTGAACCCGCCGATGCTGATCAGGTAGGGCTGATAGCGGCTGTCATAGTCCGTGGCGCGCGGCGTCGCCGAGAGCTCTCGGACGTTGCTGAACGTCCCCTTCGAGATGAACGGCTGGGCATACACCTGCAGCGTCATGTTCGCCGTGAACGGGTACGTCACGCGCATCGTCACCGCGAGCTGCTTCTGCTCGAGATGCGCGAACAGATAATGCGAGCCGGTGTCCGCGCCGAGCGGCTGCACGTCACTGCGGTTGCGCGAGTAGCTGGGTGAGATCGCCGCGGTCACCCGGGACGCGATCTTGAAATCCAGCTCGGGCGAGAAGCTGAAGCTGCTCGACCGCCCGCCGTCCCCACGGAACCAGTTGAACCACAGGTAGGGCACGATGGCCTTGCGATCGTCGCCGTTGATTCCGAGCCAGGGGGCGACATAGGAATCCTGACGCACCGCCGGCCCGCCCCGCGCGCAGTCGTAGCAGTACGTGGTGCCGAGCTGGCCCGCCGTCCCGCCAAAATGGAGCGACCACTGGTTGCGGAACGTCGTGTGCGTATTGGTATTGAACGCCCGCTCCTCGGGCAGACCCGCCGTCGTCCAGTACTGCCACCAGTTGAAATTCCACTGGAATCGGTTGTAGAGCGCGCGCGTGTGCCGGTCGAAGTATCCTGCCCAGGTGCTCCACGCCAGCTGATCGGCACGTCGCAAGTAGCCGAGGTCGTTGATATCAAAACCGGGAGAGCGGCGCTCGACGTTCGTCTGGAAGATCAAATGGTTGCCGCCCACCTTCCCGAACTGGAGCCCCGCGGCATCGCCGGACAGCGATGTGCGCGTCGAATCGAACCGCAGGGCGTCGGGTCGCTGGTAGTAGTGTGTCGAGCCGCGCTGCGTGTTGGCGATCGCTTGTGCGCTGCCCGCCACGCGGCTGAAGTCGAGTGACCCAGAGAGTTCGTAGCGCCCGCCCGGAAAACGATGGCGGAAATCCAGAGCGCCCACGTACGCGCTGCTGTGCAGGTAGGGTGAGCTCCAGGAATCGTTGTGGCGATTGACGGTCGTGATAATGCCACCGACGCTCGACTCTCCCCCGCGCAGGTCCTGGCGCAACCGCAGCACGCCATAATTGGTCGTCGGCTCGATGGTCACGCCTCCGGCACCAGTCTGATGTGCGGTCACCGCGTCCAGCGCACCAATCGTCAGGCCTCCCGGCAGCCGGCCGGTGAGCTTCCCAGCGCCGACGATCCTTGTAAACGCCGGCGACGTGCTGTCGGCGTAGGCGCCTGCCAATTCGGGGGCCCGCCCGATGCGACGCGAATAGACCAATCCCTCACCGGTCGAGCAGTCGTTGACCGCAGTGCAGTTGACGTTCCACTGAAACTGGCCCGCGCCCTGCACGAAGAACGGCCGCTGCTCGCGGAAGAAGGTCTCAAAGGCCGTGAGATTCAGCACCCCCGGATCGGCCTCGACCTGGCCAAAGTCGGGGTTGATCGTGGCGTCAAGCTTCAGATTCGACGCCACCCGATACTTCAGATCGCCGCCGACGGTGAGGTCCTGGCCGCGCTCGAGGGTGTTGTTGCTGATTTGGGAAACGTTTTTGGTGACGAAATAAGGTGCCGCCTCGAGCCGGCGTGGCGCCTCGAGCCCTTCGAGCCCATCGATCTCGCCGAACTGCGACACGAATCCCGCTTGGGATTGCCGGATGATCGGCCAGCTCACCCGCTGGGCGTACCGGTAGACGTCGCGATCCACGGTGAAGCCGAACGTGTGCGTCCGTTGCCGGCCGTAAGCCAGCTGCGTCAGCGGGATCCGGAACTCCGCCGTCCAGCCGGCGGAGTCGATGCGGGTCGCAACATCCCACACGGCGTCCCAGGCGAAGTCCTCGTTGCCGTCATTGAAGATCTGCGCGTCCAGCTTCACGCCCGACGGGTTGACTCCGAATTCGACGCCGGTGCGCCGGTCATGATAGGAGTCGAGGAACAGCCAGACCATGTCGCTGGGCGTGAAATAGTCGCGGCGGGCGAGGACCGTGATGATGCTGTCGGGGTGCGGATCGAACGAGCGGACGAAGACGTACAGGTTGCCGGCGTCATAGGCGACTTTCGCTTCGGTCGGGAGTTTCGGCTCTCCGCCCTCGCTGGGTCGCCATTCCTGGAATTCCGTGATGGGCTTTGCGTCGCGCCACACGGCATCGTCATCGCGCCCGTCGATGAGGGGCGGCTGCTGGGCGCGTGTGGCGGTGATGCTTTTCGGTTGCGCCGGCGGGTCCGCTCGGCGCTGAGCCGGGCGGGTCTCGGGAGATTGCGTAGCAAGCGTGACGGCGAGGAGCGGTAATCCAAGAAACATGACCAGTCCGGTTGTTTCCTGGTTGGATGACGAAACCCCGGAAAAGGTTGTTTCAGGCCGTCACGATCTGCTACCTCGGCTGGACGACGAAATGCACCGTGTCGCTCGCCAGCGGGACTATCGGCACGTGCTTGGAGTCCCCCAGCACGGCGATGATCCGGTGTGGCCCCGGTGCGACGCTGTCCCAGTGAAATTCGGTCTGAGCGCGGCCCAGATGGATGATCCCGGTGACCCCCGCCGGGATGGCTCGATCGAGCGGGCTGGCGTCCACATCGAGGAACAGATGATGGTGCGCCGTGCCCGGCCGTTCCTCCGCCGCGGGCGCTAGCTCGATGCCGCGGGCCGTGAGCGTGATATGCACGGCCGAGCCTCGCACGGTGTCTCCTGCGGCGGGACTATCGATGGACACGCTGGCCGGGGATGACTGTTTTCGACCACACGCCGCGACAAGCACGGCGGTTCCAAACAGGTACGCTCGGCACAGGTGCGGCGTCGTCGTGAGGCGCATTAGAACACCACCGTTTGGATGGAATGTGGGCGCGAATTGATTGCAACCGAGGCGGAGCCGACTACGATGTTGTATTGCCCCTGCTGCGCGGTCGGATTCATCACGACGACGACCACCTTGCCGTCGGGATTGGCGAACGCCGTCGCGAGGAACATGCTGCGGCTCGGCGCCGCCGCAATCCGGCGCGCGCCTGGACGGATGAATTTCGAGAAGTGGCCGATGTAGTAGTACGAATTCGTATAGATGAGTTTACCGGTCCGGGTATCGGCATGGATCGGCGCGAAGCAGAAATTCCCGACATGATTGGGACCGCCCCGCTCATCGAGCAGGATGTTCCAGTCCGTCCAGCCCTCGGCGCCCGAATTGAAATCATTGATCATCGACCGCCCGTACGCCTCGCCGAGGCTCCAGCGTCCGTACGCGGTGGAGTCGAAACTCGCCGGCGTGCCCTCAGTGAAGACGAGGTGTTTGTTTGGGTAGAGCCGGCTCACGAGCGCGACGTTGCCGTACATCTGCGTGCCGCCCGACCAGTCTTCATACCAGTGGAAGCCCATTCCCCAGGCGTACTTCGCGGCCGCGGAATCGCCGAAAATGGTCAGCGCCCGCTCGATGATGAGATCGCGGTTGTGGTCCCACACCATGATGTTCACATCGCGCAGCCCAGCCCGCGTCATCGCCGGACCGAGGTGGTTTTTCAGAAAGTCCCGCTCGTCTGCTGCCTGGTAAATGCACGACTCCCACGTCTGCGTCGCCATCGGCTCGTTCTGAATCGTGATGCCCCACACCGGCACGCCCGCTGTCCTGTAGTGCTCGATGAACTTCGCGTAGTAGCGAGCCCAGGAGTGCGCGTACTCAGGGCGCAGACGTCCGCCGTGCAGCATGTCGTTGTTGTCCTTCATGAACGCCGGCGGGCTCCACGGACTGGCGAAGAGCTTCAGCCGGTTGCCGCTCGTGGTCATCGCGCGCTTGATCAGCGGAATCTTGTAGCGCAGGTCGTGCGCGACCGAGAAGGAGGTCAGCGCCGAGTCACCCTCCGTCACGTAGGTGTACATGTCGCTCGAGAAGTCGCAGCTGTTGATGTTGGTGCGGCCCAGGGTGTACCCGATCCCACGGTCGGTGCTGTAATACGCGCCGATCAATTCCTCTTGTTGGGCGGCCGGCAGTTTCGCGAACGTCTCGGCCGCGGCATCGGTCAGGGCTCCGCCGATTCCAATCAACGGCTGGAACGTTTTCCGGGGATCGACGAAGACGTACGCCTTGCCTTCCGACGTCGGCTCCGACGGCTTGAACGTCAGGGTGTCGGTCGGCGTCAGACGGAAACTGGTGCTCTCGGCTGTGGTGTAGACGATCGCGCGGTGCTGAGCCAGGACCAATAGGGCGAGAAGAAGCACGTTACGCCTCGAGTTTTGAAAACCGCCACGCTCCGAAGACTACGAACAGGACCCCAACGCCCAGCAGCACCCCAACGTCCAACGCGATGCCGAAATGCGTCCTCCCGGTCAGGAGGCCGCGCACGCCGTCGACGCCATACGTGAGCGGGTCGACGCGCGTGAGCGCTGCGAGGACCCGGGGAAGCCCGTCGAGGGGATAAATCGCACCGGAGAGGAAGAAGAGCGGCATCACGAGAAAGTTCATGACCATCTGGAAACCCTGCATCTCCTTGATGGTCGATCCGATCGCGGTCGCCAGCGCCGAAAAGATCACGGCAATCAGCGCGATCACCAGAAACGCGAGCGGCACCGCGACGAGACTCGCGGGGCGGAACCCCGCGATGAGCGTCACCACGAAAATCAGCGCGCCCTGCAGCAATGCGACCGTGGCGCCGCCCAGCGTGCGGCCGATCATGATCAGCAGGCGCGGCACGGGGGCGACGAGCGTCTCCTTCAGGAATCCGAACTGGCGGTCCCACAGCATGGCGATCCCTGAGAACATTGCGGTGAAGAGCACCGTCATACCGATCACGCCGGGCGCCATGAACTGGAGATACTTGCCCTCGCCGGCTCGTTGAAACACGGGGCCCAGCCCGAAGCCGAGCACACCCAGGTACATCAGCGGCGAGCCGAGGGACGCGACGATTTGGACCCGCGACCGCACGTACTTCTTCAGTTCCCGGAGCCAGAGGACGTAGATGACGCTCATGCCGCTAACGCCTCCACACGCGGGACACCTGCCGGATCTGGTCCGCGGCCGTCGCGCTCTCGTCGCGAATCGACGTGCCGGTGAGTTTGAGGAAGGCCGCTTCGAGCGAATCGGTGCCCGTCTGTTGTTTGAGCTCCGCGGACGAACCGGTCGCGACAATGCGCCCATGATCGATCACGGCGATGCGTTCGGCGACGCGATCCGCCTCGTCCATGTAGTGCGTCGTCAGGAACACCGTCACGCCCTCGGCCTTGTTGAGGTTTTGCACGAGGGTCCACATCTGATTGCGGCTCTGCGGATCGAGGCCGAGCGTCGGCTCGTCGAGAAAGAGCACCTTGGGCGTGTGCAGCAGCCCGCGCGCAATCTCGAGGCGGCGTTTCATGCCACCGGAGAACGTTTTCACTAAATCGTCGCGCCGGTCCCACAGCTCGAACATCTTGAGCAGGACTTCGGACCGCTCGCGCCGAATCTGGCGCGGCACGTGGTACAGGACGCCGTGAATGTCCATGTTTTCCCACGCCGTGAGCTCGCTGTCGAGACTGGGGTCCTGAAACACGACACCGAACCGGCGCCGCACGTCCGTCTGATGCCTCGTGGGATCGAGCCCGTCGAGCTCGAGCGATCCGCTCGTGGGGTGGAGCAGGGTCGTGAGCATCTTGATCGTGGTGGTCTTCCCGGCGCCGTTGGGGCCGAGAAACGCGAAGATCTCGCCGGCGCGAACCTCGAACGAGACGTCGTTGACGGCTGTGACCTTGCCGAACGATTTGACGACGTGTTGCACGCGGATGATCGGTTGCTGGCTCACGTCAATACCTCAACCCGAACCCAAATGGATACAGCGGCCGCGCGCTGTCGTGCGGCAGGTCGGAGCGCTGTGCCGCGACCGCCTCCATCGAGGACGGCAGCTCGAATGGCAGCTTTCCCTGCGCCCGCGCTCGGCCGGTGAGGACGTCGATCAGGGCGGCATCGCTCACGCCGAAGTTCGCGATCAGCGCGCGGGCTTTGCCCTGGAGTGGTGTCAGTATCGCGGGACGATCGAGGTAGACGGTCACGACCGTTGGGACGACGGCGCTCACACGCTTGAAGGCCTCGAAGTCCGGATCGCCATCCTTGAACGCGAGACTGCCCTCGTGGAAGAATTGGCCAAAGACGTACTGCGGGTGCGGCCGCTCAAACGGGGCGGCGAGTCGCATGATCGCGACGTCGGCCTTCAGCGGGTCGGTGACGACCGTCCATCCCTCGTGCGTCGCCGCGTCCGCCGCGATGCCGTGCAAATACACACGTAGCGCGCGACCGGACTTGAGCGGCAACACACGGCCCTTGTTCTCCAGCAGCACGAGCGCGCGGCGCTGGGCATCGAGACCGGCGGCCACGAATGTGGGATTCCCGACCAGCCGCGCCGCGGAATCCGGGCTGACGAACGGATGCTCGAACAATCCCTGCGCGAACTTCTGGGTGAGAATGCGGACGACCGAGCTGTCGAGCCGTGCCTCGGACAACTCGCCCGCGTGCACGGCGTCCACGAGCTGATCGGCGCGCTCGGTCCCGCCGAACTCATCCACTCCGGCCTGAACCGCCTTCACGAACCGCGCGCGCATCGTCAGGTCTTCGACGCCCCAAGGCATCCCGACATCGGCGAACGAGGGGCGCTCACCCGCGGGCGCGCCGTTCTTGCACCGTTCCGGGCAGTCCCGCGTGACCGACCAGTCGGTGACGATCACGCCCTGGAAACCGTAGCGCATTCGCAGCATGTCGGTGAGGAGCTGGCGGTTGAATCCGGCGCCGACGGGCTCGATCGGTTTGCCGTCCCAGGTCGCACCTTCGAGGATCGAATACGTTGGCATCACCCCGGCGGCATGCGCGGCAAAGGCGCCAAGGAAGGGCCGGATGTGGTATTCGAGATCATGGCCAGGGAATGTGGCGAGCCGGCCGTAGTGCAAATGACTGTCCCAACCGTCCTTGGCTGCCCCATAGCCGACCCAGTGTTTGACCACAGCCACGACGCCGTTCGAATCCACGCCGTTCGCGCCGTGCTGAAACCCGGTGATATAGGCGCGCACGTGGCGGCCGGCCAGGTCGGCGTCTTCGCCGAACGTTCCGGCGACGCGGGGCCAGCGAGGCTCCGTCGCGAGGTCGGCCTGGGGCGACAAGGCCATATGGATGCCGACGGCGCGATACTCTTGACGCGCGATGTCGCCAAACGCCCGCGTGAGCGCGGTGTCGTCAACGGCCGCGAAGCCAAGCGCCTCCGGCCACTGCGAGAACGTGGTTTGACTGCTCACGCCGGGCAGGTATTGGAAATGGTTGCGCGGGTCGGTGCTGATCGTCAGCGGAATGCCCAGCCGCGTGCGCTCGGCGATCGCCTGGAGGACGTTGTTCGCGGCCGCGAGCGTCCTGGGATCGGCGTTCAAGCGCGTGATGAGACTCGTGACCTTGACGCTGTCGATCAGCGCGCGCGCCGACGCCGTGTCGTATTGGCCGCCCATGCCCGCAGACGCCATAGGGCCGCCAACCGCGCGAACGGTGCCGTGCATCATCGTGCCCGCTTTTTCTTCGAGCGTCATACGCGCCACGAGGTCGCGCGCGCGCTGCGCGGGGGAGAGGCGCCAGTCCTCGTACGGATCGACGACGCCGTTGCGGTTCAGATCCTTGAACTGGAGCCCGTCCTTTTGTAGGACGGGCGCCTGCACGAGCAGCAGTACCACCGCGACGGCATGCATGCGTTACGCCCTCGGCGCCGCCGGTTTCGCGGCGTAGATGAAGTCGTAATAGTCGCGCATGGTGAGCCCTGCCGCCGCTTCCTCGTCCACGATCACGATCGCGTCGCCGTGCAGCTGGAGCGCACTCGCCGTCACCATGCTGGTCACCGGTCCCTCGACCGCCCCCGCAATCGCCTTGGCTTTGGTCTTGCCGCTCGCGACGAGCACCAGCTGGCGCGCCTCGAGAATCGTGCCGACACCCATGGTGATCGCATAGACCGGCACATCCTCGCGGCGCTCGAAGAATCGCGCGTTGTCATCGATCGTCTGTTTGGACAGGGTCTTGAGCCGGGTGCGCGAGCTCAGCGAGCTCGTCGGCTCGTTGAACCCGATGTGCCCGTCCGTGCCGATGCCGAGGATCTGCAGGTCGATGCCCCCGCACTCCGTGATGCGCTTCTCATACCAGTCGCAAAAGGCCGGATAATTGCTGGTAGTGCCGGAAGGAATGTTGATGTTGTGCTGCGGGATGTTCACGTGCCGAAAAAAATGCTCGTGCATGAAGTAGTAATAGCTCTGCGGGTGATTCCCGGGCAGGCCGACGTATTCGTCGAGGTTGAACGTCGTCACGCGCGAGAAGTCGAGCTGCTCCTTTTCGTGCAACCGTACCAGCTCCTGATACAGCCCCAGTGGTGTGGACCCCGTCGCCATGCCGAGCACGGCGTTCGGTTTGGTGTTGAGCAATTCCGCGACGATTTGCGCCGCGACTTTGCTCATCTGCGCGTAGTCTCGCTGAACGATGACTTCCATCGGTCCTCACCCCCTGACCCCCTCTCCATTCTGGAGAGGGGGAACGGGTGATGGAGCTACATCCGCCGCTGCGCCGTGGGCGGCAGGATATTGTTCAACCGCAGGTAGTTTGCTTCCTGGCTGTAGTGATCGGCCCAATCGCCGACCGTGATGAGGAGCGCGACCGCCCGCGTCATGTTCATGCCGAACATCGACACCGGCTCGGCCAGCTTCGAGTCGTCCATTTTTGCAAAGGCCTGCTCACAAAACACGAACGTCTCTTTGAGCCGTGCGACGAGCTGCTCCTTGGTCGCGGTGGTGTCTACCTTTGCGCGCGCCGGGACCTCGACGCCGGCAGTCTTGCCACAGAGAACGTCGTTCCCCTCGTTGGCGAGATGCACCTGGATCTGCGCGAAACTCATCTGCGCCGGCGTGGGACGATAGTTGTACTTGTCCGCGGGCATCGCCTCCGCGGCGGCGATCAGAATGCCAGAGAAGCGCTGGTGCATGCCGCGCAGCCCATCGGCGACTGGGCTTTTCGACGCAGGGGCGGCCGCAGCAGCCGTTCCCTGTGCGGCGAGCGCCAGGGGAAGGGCGGCCAAAGCGATCGTCAAGAAAGAGGCTCGGGATTTCATTTTGGGACTCCAGTTGAGGAGGCGTGGATTCTGTCCCAATTGCGCGGATCGCGCTAGGCGGGCAAAATAGCCAACCAACCCCGCTTCCGAGGCCGTCCATGATCGACCGTCGCGCCTTTCTTCAAAATGCAACGGCGACCGCCGCCGCCGTCGCACTCCCGCACGTAATCCTGACGCAGCAATCCGATCTCGCGCCGATCTACGCACAAATCGAACGTCGTCACGACGAATCGGTGCAGCGGCTCCAGGAGTGGATCCGGCAGCCATCGATCGCCGCCGAGAATCGCGGAATGAGCGAAGGCTGCGAGCTGACGATGCGGATGCTGCGCGACGCGGGCTTCCAGCAGGTCACGAGAGTTCCCAGCGACGGCCAGCCCGGCATCTTCGCGACGCTCGACGCGGGCGCGCCCAAGACGCTCGCGCTCTATTTCATGTACGACGTCAAACAGGTCGACCCGGCAGAATGGTCGTCGCCGCCCTGGGACGCCGCGCTGGTGGACAAGCCGGGCCTGGGCAAGGTCGTTATGGGGCGGGGTGCGGTGAATCAGAAGGGCCCCGAGGCCACGTTTCTCGCGGCGTTGCACGCGATCCGTGGGGCGGGCCGCAAGCTTCCCGTGAACCTGGTGCTCGTCGCCGAGGGCGAAGAGGAGATCGGGTCGCCGCACTTCCCGCAGATCGTGCGTCGCCCCGAAGTCCTCGCGGCGCTGCAAAAGTCCGGTGGCATCTTCATGCCGTCGGCGTCCCAGGGACTCGACGGCCAGGTCACGATGACACTCGGCGCCAAGGGCGTGATCGAAGTCGAGCTCGTCTCGAGCGGCGAGCGTTGGGGCCGCGGCCCGCGCGCCGACATTCACTCGAGCAACAAGGCACGCGTCGACAGCCCCGCATGGCATTTGGTACAGGCGCTTGCCACGCTGGTGTCGGCCGACGGCAACGATCCCGCGATCGACAGCTTCGCCGACAAGGCGCGGCCGCTCTCCGCGGACGAGAAGGCGATGATTGCGGCCGCCGCAGCTCGGCTGGACGAGAACGGCGCCAAGCGGCTCCTCGGCGTCGAGCACTGGGTGCGGGATGTGAGTTGGACCGAGGCGCTGGAGCTCTTGATGTCCCGGCCGACAGTCAACATCGAGGGACTCGTGGGCGGCTACACCGGCCCCGGCGGGAAGACGATTCTGCCGCATCGCGCCACGGCCAAGCTCGATCTGCGCCTGGTGCCCGACATGACGGCCCAGGACGCGCTCGCGGCGCTGAAGGCGCACCTCGCCAAGCGCGGTTATGGCGACATCGAGGTGAACATGACGGGCGGGTACGATCCCACGAGCACGGCCCGCGATGCCATGGTGATTCGGGCGCAAGAAGCGGTGTACCGCCGCTCACGGATCGAGCCGATCCTGCTGCCACGCAACGCAGGCTCCTGGCCCGGCTATGTCTTCACCGGCGAGCCGCTCAGGCTCGCAGCTGGTCACTTTGGCCTGGGCCACGGCAGCGGCGCGCATGCGCCGGACGAGTACTACGTCATCGAGTCGACGAATCCCAAGGTGCAGGGGATCGATGGCGGCGTGCGCTCGTACGTGGAGTACCTGTTCGAGGTGGCGCGGGCGCGCGTCTAGCTCAGGGCCAGCGTCGGCGTGAAGCCGGGCGCTCGGCGCGCCTTCGTCGCCTGCTCGAACGCATACGCGAGCCGGAGCAACACCGGCTCGCTCCAGGCTCGGCCATAGAACGAGACGCCGAGCGGCAAGCCGAGGTGGAAACCCGCCGGGACCGTGATGTGCGGGTATCCGGAGACCGCGGGGAACTGCGAGCTGCCGGCGCCGCCCCCACCACCCCCGCCCCCCGCGAGGTCGACGAGTGACGCGATGCCGCCCGAGGGACCGAGCATCGCGTCGAGCTTGTGCTTGTCCATCGTCGCGTCGATTCCTTTGGCGCGGGTCAGGTCGATGCACTTGGCACGCGCATCGAGGTAGGCCTGCTCGGTGAGAGGCCCCCGGGCTTGCGATGCGATGAACGTCTCCTGCCCGAAGTAGGGCATCTCGCGGTCCTCGTTTGCCGAGTTGAACGCGATCAGGTCCGCGAGCGTGCGTGGCCTTACCGTGGCGGGCATCGTGGCGAGATAGGTGTTGAGATCCGTCTTGAATTCGTACTGCAGCACGTCGCGCTCGTTCATGCCCAGCTGGCCGGCCGTTTCGATTGGGGCGGGGTCCACGACGTCGGCGCCCTGGGCCTTCAGGACCGCGATCGCCTGTTCCAGCACCTTGTCCACGACCGGGTTGTTGCCGGTACGCGCCTGGACGCCGATGCGCGCGCCCTTCAACCCGCTCGCGTCGAGAAACGCGGTGTAGTCCTTCGCGACATGGCCTTGTGCGTCCGCCGTCGCGGGATCGCGCGGGTCCACGCCGGCGAGCGCCGTGAGCACCGCGGCGGCGTCGGCCACGGTGCGTGCCATCGGTCCCGCGGTGTCCTGACTGTGGGCGATCGGGATGATCCCCGCGCGGCTCACCAGGCCTACCGTCGGCTTGATGCCGACGATGCCGCAGGTATTCGCGGGGCTGATGATCGACCCGTCGGTCTCAGTTCCCACGGCAGCGGCGCAGAGATTGGCGCTCACCGACACGGCCGACCCGGAGCTCGAGCCCGACGGCGTGCGATCCAGCACGTAGGGGTTCCGGCACTGGCGCCCGCGGCCGCTCCAGCCGCTCGACGAGCGGCTGGACCGGAAGTTGGCCCACTCCGAGAGGTTCGCTTTGGCGAGGATCACGGCGCCCGCGGTGCGCAAGCGTTCGACAATGGACGCATCCCGCGCCGCGACATTGCCCTCGAGGGCGAGGGAGCCCGCGGTCGTCTGCATCTTGTCGTGCGTGTCGATGTTGTCCTTGATGATGACCGGAATGCCGTGGAGGGAACCGCGCACCTTGCCGCGGCGCCGCTCGCCGTCCAGCGCGTCTGCGATCGTGAGCGCCTCGGGATTCGTCTCGAGCACCGCGCGCAGCGTGGGTCCCTGGCGATCGAGCGCCGCGATGCGGTCCAGGTAGGCCTGGGTGACGCCGCGCGCCGTCAGTCGTCCGGCTTTCATGCCGTCCTGGAGCTGGGCGATCGTCGTTTCCTCGAGCGCGAACGCCTGTTGCAGACGCGGGTGCGCTCGTTCGGTGCCGGGCAGCACGATGCCAGCGACGGCCAGGGAGGCGAGCTCCGCGAATTCGCGGCGCGAGAGGGGGTTCGACGCATCAGTCGGAGTCATCGTGGTCCTCGGAGTCCTTGGTCGACGTCCTTCTGCCAATCGGCCAACGCGCCCTTCAACGCGACGACGATGTCCGGATGCCGCGCCGCGAGATCGGTGCGTTCGCCCGGGTCGTCGTCGAGATCGAACAGCAGGTATTGACCGCCGTCGACCAGCAGTTTCCAGCGACCGGACCTGACGGCCTGCTGCTGGCGAACGGGGCGATTGATGCGCCAGAAGAGCCGGCGCTCCACCACCGGGGAGTCACCCCGCAGGAGGGGCAGCAGGTCGATCCCATCCGGGTGGTAGCCCTCGGTCAGCGGTGTTCGAGTGGCCGAGAGGATCGAAGCCGTGAGATCGAACGTAATAGCTACCTGGGCGGAGGTCTTGGCGGCCGGGAGCTGCCCGGGCCACCGCAGGATCAGCGGCACCCGGATGCCCCCTTCCCACAGCGTCCCCTTGCGGTGGTAGAGGGGCGCATTGCGCGACAGCCACTCGCCACCGTTGTCATTGGTGAAGATCACCAGCGTGTTGCTGGTCAGGCCGCGGCGGTCGAGCGCCGCGAGGATCTCACCCACACCCTGATCGGCGCGCTCGAGCATCCGGACATAGTCCTGCCGCGTGGCCGGGACGGAATCGTCGGGCATCTGGCGCAGGGGCCGTAGGGCAGCGTCGGTGGGCGGTCGATCAGGTGGTTCGAACGGCCAGTGCACCGCGTTATAGGCGACTTCCAGAAAGAACCGGCCGTCCGCATGGCGCGTGATGAAACTCACCCCACGTCGCGTGATCTCGTCGGTCAGGTACCCGGCGGGTTCGATCGGGGTCGTATTCTCGTACAGATCGGGCGGTCCATCAGCGGTACGGGTGTAGTAGTCGTGCGCGCCGCTCAGGAACCCGTAGAACTCGTCGAACCCATGAGTGATCGGCCCGAACTCGGGTTTCCAGCCGAGGTGCCACTTGCCGACGAGCCCGGTCGCATAGCCGTTGACTTTGAGCAACGCCGGCAACGATGTCCCAGTCGCGGACAGGCCGCGCTCCCGATCTCCCGGCGAGGCACCGAGGGCCCATTCGAGGCCAACGCGCTGCTGGTAGCGGCCGGTGATCAGGGCCGTTCGGGTGGGCGTGCAGACGGCGCCATTGGCGTAGGCGTCGGTCAGACGTACGCCTTCGCGCGCCAGCCGATCGATGTTGGGCGTGCGTACGTCCGGCGCGCCGTAGCTCCCGAGGTCGCCGTAGCCCATGTCGTCCATCAAGACGAGAACGACGTTCGGTGTAGCAGCGGGCCGCGCCGGAGTGCGCTGGGCGCCGGCCGGCGCACTCGCGCCGATCAGCAGCGCGGCGAGGATGACGTTTCGATGTCGCATCGGGAGAGCCTATACGTGCCCGCGAGTGCCTGCAAGGCTCTACATCTGCTGCATGATGCTCACCGTCCTCCTGGCATCCGACCACCTTCGGCTACACGATGGAGGGGCGAGCGTTACCGCAGGTTAGGCCGTTTTGTCCTTGCCGCGCCCGTGCGTCACCGCTTTCATCATCCCGATGCCGAGCAAGATGACGCATGTGATCAACACGTAGACAGTGGGCACCCCAGCGGTGACGAGAGCCCACGCCACGCCGCCGATGAAGATCAGGAATCCGACGATGTAGAGCGCGAAGGACATAGGGCGAAGCATGACCCCAGGACCGTCCCGCCGGTATCCCACGAACGGATATCGTCCCGCGTCCCTCTTATGAGGGACGGACTTCTCCCCCGCGTCTCGGTATCGTTCTTCTTCACCGACACGAAGGAGCACCAATGACACGCATTCGATTTGGCATTTTGGCTCTGGCAGCGGGGCTGTGCGCGACGCCCGCGCTCCAGGCGCAGCATCCCCAACCGACGGAAGGCATCAGTTTCGGCTTGGGGGGCGGCCTGATCCTGCCCACCGGCGACTACGCGACGTTCGACAAGTCCGGCTGGCACTTGCTGGGACTGATCCAGCTCCCGATCGCGCAGTCGCCGATCCACCTGCGGTTCGACGCGCTGTACGGCTCGACCTCTCACAAGAGCGGCCCCGGTAGCACCAAGCTGACTGGCGCGACAGCCGACCTCCTCTATCATATCGGGGAGCGGGCGTCCAGCGTGCGGCCGTACGTCTTGGGGGGCCTCGGATTTTACAACGTGTCGGACGGGTCCTCGACGTCCAAATTCGCCTTCGGGCTCGGCGGCGGCATCCTGTTCGGCGTCGGCACGCTGCACGCCTTCCTGGAAGCACGTTACCTGAGCGTGCAGACGAGTTCGTCGCTGAACTTCGTGCCCATCACCGTGGGCGTGATGCTGCGGTAGGCGGTCCCGCTACTCGCTCAGTCGCTTCGGTGCCCCGTCCCCAAGAGGGGTTTGAGGGACGGCGTACTCGGCGTCTCATCGGACGTCACGTCGCGCAGGCCGCGCTCGAACTCCTGGATGCTTCGATGTCGCATCGGGAGAGCCTATGCCTCTCCGCGGGTGCCTGCAAGACTCTAGATGCTAGAACGCCCAGCCGGCGAGAATGGCGAACGAGCGGGTCTTGTAGCTCTCCGAGCTCGTGACCGTGCTGAGCTTCAGGTCGGTGAGCCCGTAGATGTAACGGCCCTCGAGCGTGAAGGCGCTCGCGGCGCCGAGCCGGACGCCGCCACCGATCACCGCCGCGTAACTCGTGGAAGGCCGGTCGGTGTTGGGGCAGTCGGTGCCACCAGCGCGGCACCGCAGCTCGAAGGAGACTTGCGGCCCGGCGTACGCAAACGGCGCGATGCCGGGCGTCGGAAAGAGCGCGCGCAGGAAAACCGGCACGTCGACGTAGTCGAGCTTGCGCTCGTCGGTCGTGCCGGAGTTGGCGACGCCGCGCTGCGCGTAGAGTGCCTCGACGCCGAGCCCGAGCATGTTGCGGCCGGTGCCGAACGACAGGCCTAACGCGAACCCCGTGCGTTCCTTCAGATTGCCCGGCAGGACGCCGCGGTTCGACACGTTGCCGTAGGAGAAGCCACCCTTCAATGCGATGCTGCCTTGCGCCGGCGCCACGGTCGTGATGCCGAGGGCGGTCGCGAGGAGACAAGCGAGTGTGCGTTTCATTGTGCAAATCCTCCCTTGTGTTCCCGGAGCTACACCGGGTCGCGAAGGGCGGTTCCCATGATCAGCGTAATCTGATCTCCTCGAATGGGATGTTCAGGATCTGATACCGCTGCCAGTCCCGAAAGTCGAAATGCCACCACTCGCTCGGGTTCACGATGAACCCTTCGGCCTCCAACACGCGGCGCAGCAACGCGCGGTGCCAGCGCTGGCGCGACGTGCCCCCCGGATAATCGGAGAGGGCGCGCGGCGTGGCTTCGTCGTAGGTCGAGGGCATTTCGACCGGCCGTCTCGTCGCCAGTTCGTATAACGTGATGTCCACCGCCGCCCCGCGGTTGTGTTTCGAGCCCTGCGCGGGATTCGCCACAAGCCAATGGGACTCGGTGGGCGTCGCGTCCCAGAACACCTTGGTCACATACCACGGCCGGTAGGCATCGTGGATCAACAGCCCGTAGCCGAGGGGCCTGAGCACGCGCGCCGCCTGCACGAGGGCGACGGCGGCCGGCCGCTGCAGGAAGGCGCGGGCCGAGGAGTAGACGACAGTGCCGAGGAAGTTGTTCGTCGTAGCGTACCGGATATCGAGTCGGATCGTGGCATCCAGTTTGGACGGCTCCACCAGGTCGGGCGCCAGAAACGCGGTGCTCTCGGCGGGCGGCGTCAGCTCGCGATCGACCCGGAGCAGCTCTGCGACCGGTCGGACGGGCTGCAAGCGAAGCTGCCCTCCCGCCGCCGGCCCCATCTGGAGGCGAGGCAGAGCGACTGGTCCCACCTGGATCTCGCCTGGCCGAAAGACGATGCGGTCGGCCTCGAAGGGTCCGGGACCGGAGAACGTGAACACCGACTCCGCCGTCTGTGCGAGACGATTGGGCGCGGCGGGCCGGAGGAGCGCCACGAGCGCGCCGCCCTCTTCATAGACGTAGACCGTGTCGTGGCCCGACGCGTAGGCGCCAATCAGGTTCATCCAGGCAGCGGGCGGCGCGGCAGGCTTCGTCGGGAGCGAGTCAGTGGGGTGGAGTTGCAGCAGCAGCGCGAGAACGTGGTTCATCGAGCGACCCCGAACGTGAACACGGTGCGCGAGCGATACGTCGCGCCCGGACGCAGGATCGTCGACGGGAAGTTGGCGTGATTGGGCGAATCGGGAAAATGCTGCGTCTCGAGGCACAGCCCGGACCGGTAGGCGTACACGCGCCCGCCCTTTCCTCTGATAATGCCGTCCAGGAAGTTGCCGGCGTAGAACTGCACGCTTGGCTCGGTCGTGCTCACATCGAGCGTGCGACCGTTCGCCGGCTCCAACACGCGCGCGGCGTGGACGAGGCCGGGTCCGCTTGGCCGATCGAGCACCCAGTTGTGATCGTATCCCCGGCCAAACCGTAACTGCTCGTTGTCCTGGCCGATCCGGTCGCCGATCCGCGTCGCAGTTCGAAAATCGAGCGGTGTTCCCGCCACGCGCGCGATCTCGCCCGTGGGAATTACGGCCGAGTCGACGGGCGTGAATGCCGATGCGTCGAGCGTCAGTACGTGATCGAGGATGGTGCCGCCCGCCGTGCCGTGCAGGTTCCAGTACGTGTGCTGCGAGAGATTCAGCGGGGTGGCTTTGTCCGTCGTGGCCTCGTAGTCCACGACCAGCTCATCGCGCGGCGTCAGGGTGTAGGTCACGCGCGTGACGAGCGTACCTGGGTAACCCTCTTCACCGTCCTTGCTCGTGTACTCTAACGTGACGCCGGCGCCGCTGCCCGATTGGAACGGCTCACCGGTCCACAGGACCTTGTCGAATCCGCGGACGCCCCCATGCAGCGTGTTCTCTCCGATGTTCTTGGCGAGGTGGTACGTCTTGCCGTCCAGGGTGAACTGCGCATTCCGGATGCGATTGGCGTAGCGGCCCACGATCGCGCCGAAGTACGGCACGTTTGTGAGGTAGCCGGCGAGACTGTCGAAGCCGAGGACGATGTCGTCGAGGCGTCCGGCGCGGTCGGGGGTGCGGATCGAGGTAATGATGCCGCCGTACGTGATCACCTGCACTTCGATGCCGTGCGCATTCGTGAGCGTGAACTTTTCTACTGTCCGACCATCGGGAAGCTGTCCGAAGGGCGAGTGTTTCATCGTGTCTCGCAACGCAAAGACCACCGACGGGTCAATCGGATACCGCCCGAACCGTGCGCCATAGATTGCGAGTCCTCCCGGTAGCGCCGCCGCCGCCGCATCGACCTCCAATCTGACGATCATCGCCCCAGTACGGGCCCCCTCGCGGAGTGCCGCCGCGGGAACCGGTACGCGGAGCAGCTCTCCGTACGATCCGGCTTCGTAAAGATGCCCATCATGCGGTTGCGCGTGCCAGCTGAGGATGCCGCGCGAGTCGGCGGGATCGTCGGGCAGCTCCCAGCGGCCGGCCAACTCACCGTTTATGCGCACCGTAACCGCGCTGCGGAACTTGGTGGCTCCGGTCATCGGATAGCTGTTGGGGTTGCGGCTGGGATCGTGGAAGCCACCGCCGCGCATGTAATCACCGTTATCCGCCGCGGTCGAATCGCGATCCTTGCCGTTCAGCCGCTTGGCTGATGCCTCGACGAGAAACGTTGCGCTCGCGACGTCGCTCACGGCGAGCCCCGCGGGCCAGGGAATCGCGTACTCGAAGAATCCGCTGCCCGCGCCGTTCAGTTTGCGGTCGCCCAACACCGTCCACTGTTTGCGCGTCCAGTGGCCATCGCGCACCGCCGTCGCCGGCACGCGCGCGACGCGCACGTTGGGGCGGTCGGCCACTGTGCCTTCGACAACGAAGGTCGTGAAGTTGCGCTGTAGCACCGATTCCCTGGCATCGACGAGCCGCGTCGCCAGTACCACCGTGGCCGGCTCGTTCGGCATCGTCAGCGGGAGCGGCGGCAATGCTTGCGACATCCACGGCCGGTACGGCACGCGCGTCACTGCCGTGTCCCACGTACGCCGCTCGCCGAGGGCATTCCAGCCGTAGAGCTCGGTACGCAGGGTGAGGGAGTCGCCGAACGCTGTGCTGCCGGTCAGGAACGACGCGTATAGCGGCACGTCGACGTGCTCGCCCGGACGAACCGTGCGGCTCAGCTCGGGATCGCCGACCGCGATGTAGAGCGGCGCGTGCAGATCGCGCAGCGACATCCCGGGCACTATGTCGCCAAACCCTGTTTCCTTCCACGAGCGGTCGTAGCGCCAGTAGCCGTTCCACTCGTTGATCACGTCGTGGTGCTCGGTGTACAGCCAGCCGCAGATCCTCGGGTGGCGCCGAAATGCGTTGATCGCGCGGTGGTAGTCCCAGCTCCAGTCCACGTCCCCCGTGCTGCCCTCGTAGCCCCACACGTTGCCGAACTCCGAGTTGCACATCGGCTGACCAGCCTGGCGCCACCCGGTCCTGAAATTCCACCTCGCCCCAGGGAATGTGCTGTCGCTGACTCGCCGGTCGTGGGTCTCCCAGCGCCAGCCGGGCAGGTAGTCGTGCCAGGTGTTGAGGTCGGTCTCGGTGTGTCCGCTGCCGCAGCACACGGAGTTGTCTTCGACGAGCCGCGTCGGATCGAGCGACTTGGCCAAACGGTAATCGCGCACGACCCGGCGCTCGGTCGCGGGCAAGTACCGATCGTGACCATCGACCTTGGTCTCGAGACCCCACGTCTCGTTGAATAGAATCCACGAGAAGATCGAGGGATGGTTGTAGTCGCGTGCGATCATGCCGCGCAGCGCGACGTCGTGCTCGTGGAACGCCGCCGAGTCGGGAGGCCCCCACCAATTCGGCACGTCGGCCATGATGAGCACGCCCAGCCGATCGGCCCAATAGAGCTTGCGTGGCGCTTCGATTTTGACGTGCTCGCGGAGGCCGTTCAGGCCGATCTGACGCGCGCGCAGGATCTCGTCGCGCAACACGCTGTCCGAGGGAAACGTGTAGTAGCCCTCCGGGTGGTACGCCTGATCGAGCGCGAGCTGGAGATAGACGGGTTGGCCGTTGAGCGCGACGTAGCGATTCATCGTGCCCGGGACGGTCACCACGCCGATCGTCCGCATGCCGAAATAGGTGTGGACCTGATCCGCAAGCAGGCCGCTGCCGCCCACGCTCACGTCGACCTCGTGCAGGAACGGATCGTCGAGCGACCAGCGCCGGGCATTGGGCAGGGGCACGTCGAGATGCGCGGTTCGCGCGCCGCGCGGGATGCGGTGTGCCACGACCGGCCCGCCGGCGCGGTTGGTGAACGCGAGCCGGAGCGTCAATGCGCGTGGCGCAGGCTCGAGCAGGCGCACGTCCACACCGACCCCGGCGAGGTCGGCGCTCGGCGTGAAGTGCACGAACTCCAGCGGATTGCTGCCGCGCGCCTCGAGGTACACCGTCTGCCACATGCCGCGCGCTTTGCCGTAGCCCTGCTTGCCCTCGAGCTTGAAGGGGTGGGGGGTGTCGTCCACGCGGACGACGAGCCGTTGGCGTTCGCCCAGGTGCGCGGCCTTCAGCTCGAACGAGAAGGGGGTGTAGCCGCCCTGGTGCTCCCCCAGATTCTGGCCATCGAGCCATGCGGTCGTGCGCCAGTCCGAAGCCCCGAACACGAGGAACACGCGTCGCCCGCGCCAGGCGTCAGGCACGGTGATCTCGCGCGCATACCAGCCGATGTCGCCGCTATCGGGAACGCCGGAGAGCGGCGAGCCCCAGGAGAACGGCACCACGATCTCGCGTTTGCCGCTGTCCTGTTGCCCGAACCAGAATTGCCAGCGGCCGTTGAGGTTGAGCCACTGCGGGCGCTGGAAGTCGGGACGCGGGTGTTCGGGAAGGGGGCCTTGGACCAGTGCGAGGACTATGCTGAAGCAGGCAGCGCCAAAAGTCATGGTCCTAGATTTAGCACGAAAAAAACAACGGCGCCCTTATGGGGCGCCGTGTCTTTGCTGCGTACCGCGGTGGTTACGTGAGCTTGACGACGTTCTGCGCCGCCGGGCCCTTTTGGCCCTGCACGACTTCGAACTCGACGCGCTCGCCCTCGGCGAGAGACTTGAAGCCCTGCGCCTGGATTGCGGTGTGATGCACGAAGCAGTCCTTCTCGCCGTTCTCGGGCGTGATGAAACCGAACCCCTTCGCGTCGTTGAACCACTTCACGGTACCAGTGATACGTGCCATCTGATGAAACTCCTGTTCACTAACTGTTCCCGGCGTCGCGCGTCGTCACCATGCGGTGCGCCGCGACCTGTGATTCCGGCGCCGGTGAGCGAGCCCTAAAGAAAGAGGACCTGAGACGCTGTCCCAGGTCCTGTTTCGGTCTGGCATGTTCGCTCGGCTCTATTATCCCCATACGGACACCGAAAGTCAAGCGGCAAAGCTACCTGTTGGTCGTGTTATCGAGACACGTGGTCGATGTGGTTGGACAAGTAGCCGTTGGCGCGACCGTAATGTTCCCCCTCGCGCCGATTGTGTACACTCTTCCGCCACTGAACGACACGGCGGTCCTGGTGAGCTTGTTCGTCGTCGAGTCAGTGTAACGCGCGAACAGGTTGTACACGCCCGGTGGCAAGGCGGTGAAGGTACCCCCGCTCTTATAGGCCACGGCCCCACCGACAGCCAGGGTGTCATTGGTGACCGTGTTCGCGGCACGCAGCGTGAGCGGGCTCGCATTCGGGATGGCGTGGACGAACCGCACCAGCGCAACCGACCAGTCGATGTCGGCGGGATAGACATCTTCCAGAAGGAACGCATCCGTTTTCTTCGTCGTGGTGTCGTACACCCCACTTAGGTAGAACGAGTAGAACTTTCCGTCATTGATCGTTGCACTGAAGATCGCGACGGCCGTATCCTTGTTGCTCGCCGCAGCGATCCGGCCGGTCAGCGTGTGCGACCCCGGCGCGATCTGCGAATACGCACCGCCATTCCCTACGCCGCCGTAGCCCACGCCCGTCGTCGCCTCGGATCCCGTGCCGGACTGGACCGCCGTCATCTTGATCGCGTCGGCGTAGAAATTCACGCCGGGCGTGTTCACGCCGAAGTTGAAGAACTTGATGCGCGAGGCAAGCAGTGAGTCGACAGGCAGCACCTGGAACGCGTTCTTGTCGCATGCGGCAACGAGCATGGTAGTGAACAGAAGCGCCGCAATTCGATATCCGTGCATGGGTGTCGTCATTGTTGAGTGATCCAAAGCTCTCTGGTGTGATAATTGCCGTCCAGCCCGTGAACTACGTCGAGCGCGTCGCGATTCCAGACGTACTCCGAGTTGAATCGCGGCCTGATGCGTTGCACGACCTCCCCGATGTTGTCGGAGAAGCGCGGATTGGGCGGCGCGAACCCGCGGAATACGGTGTCCGCGTAGTGATACCGGCGCATGTCCATCCAGAGCTCGTTGTGTCCCCAGCCCCACAGCGCGATGTACTTCTGCGACATGATGTGCGACAGGGTGAGCGTTACCGGCACGATGTTCGGCGACGCGAGGAAGGAATCGCGGCTTGCGGTGGTAATCGACGCGGGATTCCCCGCTTCGGCGCCGCGGTCGTTCACGAACTGGAAATGTGCACTGATCCCGTTTCGATACGCCGTCAACGCCACTGGATTACCACTCTTCAGCGCCGCTTCTGCCTTGATGAACTGCAGCTCAGAGTACGTCATCACGGGAAGCTTGTTGCGGTCGGCGAAGATGTACCTGGACGGCAAGCCCAGGCCGCCGCTTCCGACGTATCCAAAGAAATTGCGCGGCCGCAGTGGCTGCGTCGTCTGCAAAGCGCCGAATGGCGCCAACGTCGTGACGGCGTTGATATCGAGACCGCGGTACGTCGCATTCGCCGAGTCAATCGCGAGCATACGGCTGATGCGCGGATCGACCGTACCGCCGAACTGCGTGCCGTCCATCAGTCCGACGACAAATTGCGTCTGCCGATAGAGCGGGATGTTGGCGCGCGTGGCACCCCAGAAGTTGCAATCGGCGAAGTCTGTGGATGTGCACGGATACGGCAGCAGGGCGTCGTCCGAATTGTCCACGAATGACGAGTCGACCAGCCGGATCACGCGCGCGGCGTCGTAGGATGCTTTGTTCGAATAGTGGTTCAGGTTGAGCGCGAGCATGCCGGCGGCCAGCTTCAACCATTTGGCGCGGTCGCCGTTGTAAATCTTGTCCCCCACGGCCAGATAGGCTCGATCGACCGCGCCGTCGGTGCGTTTGAGCAGCACGATCGCGCTGTCGAGCAGTCGTTGGACCTCCTCGTATGCATACTGCTGCGTATCGTAATCGAACTGCGTCCGCGTCTGGTCGATCGCTTCCTTGATGACGATCTCACCGTGGAGGTCGGTCAGCACCTGCCACCCCCAGGCCTTCAGGATCATCCCCACGCCCAGCAGATCCCAGCGTTCCTCGGCCTGCGCCTTGTTATTCATGTCGATCAGGTTCTGACCGAGCGACCAGTAGACGTCGCGCCATTGCTGCCCGCCGTTATCGCTGCCGGCGTCGTAGCCCATTTTCCCCCAGCTCTGCGGGGGACTGAAATTTGTGGTTGTCGAGATCCACTCCTGCGCGTAGTGACCGACGAAGCGGCCGTCCAACTGCGGCGACGTCACCATCCAGTGGAGCATCGGTGCCAGATACAGGTTCGCCGACACCGACTGCGGGCCGTTCGGGTTCGTGTTGACGTCGAGGAAGCTGTTGCATCCAGTCGATAGCATCACGATGCCGACCGCAATTGCGTTATATGTCTTTCTCATGATCAGAATCCCACGCTGATGCCGAAGTTGACGCCGCGCGGCATCGGGAAATTCCCGAAATCGATGCCAACCGCTCCGGAGCCGCCGACCGCCGCCGAGTTACCGTTCACGATCGGATCGAGCCCGGAGTAGTTCGTGATGATGAACAGGTCAGTGCCTGTGAGGTACACGCTCGCGGCTCGGGCCCCCAAAAACCGTCCCGGCAGCTCGTACCGCACCGTGATATCTCTGAGGCGCAGCCAGTTGATGTCTTTCTCGATGAAGAGCTCTTCGCTCATGTTCGTGTAGTAGAGGGTCTGCGCGGCAGGAACGACGACGATGTTGTTCTGCGTCGGGTTCCCGCTGTTCTCCCGTCCGTCGCGCAGCACGCCGTCGATCACACGCGGCTGGTCCCGGTCGAGCGTTTCCATGCTGAGCCCGCGCGTCGTGAGATAGTGCTCGGTCGCGTTGAAAATGTCGCCACCCTTGCGGATATCGAGCAGAAAATCGAGCGAGAGCCGCTTGAACCGGAGCGTATTCCCGACGCCGATCGTGAAGTCCGGCTGCCGATCGTAGCCCGCGTCGACGAAGTTCGCTGAGACGACGTTGGAGCGGATCGGCAGGCCCGAGGCCGGATCGATCAACAGCTTCCCCTGGTTGTTCCGCAGGTAGTACCAACCCGTCAGCGACATCGTCGACAGGCCTAGCTGCGTGCCGTTGCGCACGTTGCCGTAGAGCCAAGTGTCGGAGACGTAGGATTCCGGGATGCCATTTGGCAGATGCGTCACGATGCTGCCGGCGCTGGTCCAATTCAGCGTCATGTCCCAGGAGAACGCCGGCCGCACGATCGGTGCGCCCCGGACGGTGAGCTCCAGGCCGCGGCTGCGCGTCGCGGCGCCGTTCAGGTTGAACAGCACGAAGCCCGTCCCGTAGCTGCCGCGGATGTCGTTGACGATCTGATCCTTGGTGGTGGCCCGATACGCCGTCGCGTCGAGCGCGAGACGGCCGTTCAGGAATGCGAGCTCAACACCGCCTTCGACGGATCGCTTGTACTCGGGCTTCAGGTTGCGGTTGGGACCCCAGAAGTCGTAGCCATAGCCCCCGTATGACGTCGTCTTGAATTGCAACGCGGGACTGTAGGCATACGGCCGCGCGTCCTTCCCCACGGCGGCGTAGCCGACGCGCACCTTACCGGTCACGAAGCGGCGCACGCTCGGAAACGCGTCCGAGAAGATGAAGCTGGTCGAGACCGACGGATAGAAAAATGAGTTCCGGGGGCGCGGGATCGTCGAGGTCCAGTCGTTCCGTCCCGTGAAGGTCAGGTACCAGAAGTCCTTGTAGTTGAACACCGCCTGGCCGAACAGACTCGCCAGCCGCCGTTGCTCGATCGTCGTCAGGGGGTTTCTCGACGACGTGTTGTTCATCGACACGAAGTTCGGGTCCAGGAAGCCGATGCCCACCGCGGCATCGGTCGTCGACTTGAAGTCACTCACCTGATTGCCCACGAGGCCGCTGATCGAGAGGCTGCTCGTGATGGGATGACTATTGATGTTGAGAATCGTCAGCGCACTGAGGTTTCGTGTGATCACGTCCGCCTGGTCGAGCAGTCCGGACGGGAAGCCGAGCGCGCTTTGAGGATGCCTGACCAGCTGGTTCTGGTTGGTGTAGTTGTCGGTGCCCAGGTTGGTCTTGATGTTTCCCCACGAAAACGGCGTAATGATGAAGCCGACGTTCGCCAGCAAGCGATTCGTCTTGGCGTTGATTGGGTTCTTCGCGACGCTGTAGTATGGATTGTCCGGCTCGTCCCCACTGGACAAACTCGTCAGGCGGCGGCGGAGGCCCGAAGGCGTCAGGTAGTCCTTCGCGTTGTCGGTTTGTGGCCAGAGCATCAGGCCGACAAGAGGTCCCAACGAGCCGCCGCACGTACTGATGGTGCCGCACGAGCCCTTGTACACCTGATTGTTGTTCGCGTAGGTGTACATCATCGACACATCGGTGCTCAGCCACGGATTGATCCGTGCCTGGGAAGCGGCGGTCACATTGATGCGATTGAGGTCCGAGCTGGGCACGACGCCTTCCTGCTTGTCGAGGGAGGTGGCGAGCCGGTAATTGATCGTGTTGTCGGTGGTCGCGC